>Ga0080007_1063741_pt1 | contig 22040 bp, 21 predicted proteins | sample OctOCTMetagenome_FD_69210 | JGI IMG/M metagenome (GOLD analysis project Ga0080007, IMG submission 69210) | Hot spring and microbial mat streamer communities from Octopus Spring Streamers, Yellowstone National Park, USA - OCT_B (SPADES... | ecosystem: Environmental > Aquatic > Thermal springs >...
AAAATACATAATAAAAAGCCATAAATTAATGCAATTTTTGGATTTATTTTATTACTAGCTAATGCTCTATTTTTAGTTCTATTCATAATTCTATCAATATCTCTATCAAAATAGTTGTTTAAAACTGCTGAACCTCCTGCTGAAACCATAACAAAAAAGCTAATTATTAGTGATTTAATAATATCAACATTAGCAATAATTGAGCCTCCAAAAGCAGTAATCCCAACCCATAAAGTAATACCAGGTTTAGTAATCTCAATAAGGTGTTTTATCAATATATAAAATTTTAAACCTAAAAGTATTTGCCTTAGTTCCCTGCCAAAAAACGGGTATTTATAAGGCAAAGTCTTATTATTAAACAAGGAACTAAAAATATGCTTTGTCCAATAAATAATGTTAAGTTCTTGGTAATCAATAATTTATAAAAATTTTAGGAAATTATTGAATTTATGGGGGTATTTTTGGGGGCGAAGTTTTAAGCCGAAGGCTTATTTATAGGGTGGGGAAAATAAAGAAAAATAAATAGTTTCAGAATTATTAGACAAGGCACTGAAAATATGCTTTGTCCAATAAGTAGTGTTAAGTAATTGATAATCAATAATTTATGAAAATTTTAGGAAATTGCTGAATTTATTGGGGGTTTATGAAGGGGGCGAAAGCCCCCTGCCGAAAAACGGGTATTTATAAGCCGTAGGCTTATTTTTAGGGCGGGTGGGAAAATAAAGTAATAATCGCAATTTCAGAATTATTAGACAATCCACTGAAAATTGCTTTGTCCAATAAATAGTGTTAAGTAATTGATAATCAAGGACTTACGAAAATTTTAGGAAATTACTGAATTTATTGGGGGTTTATTAAGGGGGCGAAAGTCCCCTGCCGAAAAATGGGTATTTATAAGGCGAAGCCTTATTTTCAGGGTGGGTGGGGAAAAATAAGAAATAATCTATATTTCAGAATTATTAGACAACGCACAGAAAATAACTTCACATTCTTTAAAATTTTCAAATTTGACATTATTATTAATTGCTATTGATATTATTAAACCATATGATAATATTTATAAAATTGACCTTTCAGGTGATAATCAAATTGCTTTTACAAATAACAATCTTAAACCATTAAGAGTTCAAATTCTTGAAAATAATCAACCTTTAAAGGATTTTGAAATTAACATTTTTCTTATAACACCGAATAATGTTGAAAAATATAAAGTTAAAACGGATAGTCTTGGTTATGCTATTTTCATTCCACCAAAACCAAAATTTGAAGGTTTATATAGGGTTATATTTTATAAGGATGAAAGCTTTTCATATTTTACTTTTAATGCAATAGATAGATTTTTCATTTTATTTTCCATACTTGAAATGGTTGTTGGATTTGTTATTTTTCTATATGGAATGGAAAAATTAAATAGAGGGATAAATGCCTTTGCAGGTGCTACAATTAAGGGTTTTCTAAAAAAATTTTCAGAAAATAGAATTTTTTCATTTTTAATAGGCATTATTTCAACAATTGCTATACAATCATCAACTGCTATTAATGTTATGCTTGTGTCATTTGTAGATTCTGGATTATTATCTTTAAAGAGTGCATTAAGTATTGCTCTTGGAGCAGGAATAGGCTCAACATTCACTACACAATTAATATCATTTGGAATATTTGAAATTTCACCACTTATTATAACAATTGGTTATATATTAAAAAGAATGGAAGGCAGAATTAGAGCTTATGGTAATGCCATATTTGGTATAGGTTTGTTATTTTTTTCAATAAAAATAATGTCAAATAGTGCTTATTCACTAAATGTTTTTCCACAATTCAAGAGCTTTTTTGAAAATGTAAATAATAATGCTTTGTTTGGTATTTTAATATCAATAATTTTTACTTCATTAGTTCATTCAAGTGCTGCTGTTGTAGGACTTGCTATATCACTTGGATTTCAAAATATTATTGATTTAAGAGGAGGAATTTATATAATTCTTGGAGCAAATATAGGAACAAGTATAACAGCAATTTTAGCGTCTTTAAAGACAGGGGCTAGTGGTAAGCAAATAGCATTTGCTAATTTTATATACAAATTTTTAACATTTTTAATTATTTTAATTTTCATAAATGATTTTATAGAGATTGTTAAAATCACTGATGATTCACTTACAAGACAGATAGCTAATGCTCATACTTTATTTAATATAATTGGAGCAATTATTTTTTTACCATTTGTAAATTTTGCCCAAGTAATTTTTAAGAATTTATTTAAAGAAAAAATGGAAACAAGAATTTTACCAGATCCTTCAATTTTTGAGAATAGCTCAATTGCTATTGTTGTTGCTCACAGAAAAGTTATAGAAATGTCAAACATTATTGAAAGTATGCTTGATAAAATTCCTGAAATTTTAATTACAAGAAACACTTCTTTAATGAATAAGGTTGAATTAATGGATGAGGAAATTGATAAAATTAGAGATGAAATTATATTATACTTAATAAAACTTCAAAAAATTGAGATGACAGAAGAAGAAAGTAAGAAAGTCAAAATCATTTCAAGTATTATTGATGAATTTGAAGCAATAGGGGATGTTATTTCAAAAAATATCACAAGAAATGTTTATAAACTTTATAATGAAGGAATTAATTTTTCAAAGGAAGGACTTGAAGATTTGCTTGAATTTCATAAGGAAGTAATGATTAGTTTTCAAATTATGAATATAGCTCTTTTGGATTTTGATAAATTAAAAGCAAGGGAAGGTTTTGAAAGAAGATTTTATGTAAATAATTTACTTGATAAATTCCATCAAAAGCATTTTGAAAGATTAAAAGCATTAATTCAAGAAACATTTTTAACAAGCTCTATACATGTTGAATTATTAAATAATTTAGAGAGAATAAATTACCATATTAGTGAAATATGTAAAGAAATTTTGAATGAATAAATCATTTCTTTATTTCGTCAATAATGTCTTTTAATGTCATTTTTGATAAAATATCTTCAATTTGCTCATTCATCTTTTTCCAAAACCCCTTCATTAAACACATTGAGATAAAACTACAATTGTTATCACTTTCAATACATTTAACAATTCCGAATTTTCCTTCAAGTAATTCAATAATTTCAATAATTTTTATATCTTCAGGTCTTTTCCTTAAATAATAACCACCATTTGGACCTCTCTTTCCTTCTACAATTCCTGCATTTTTAAATTCAACCATTATTCTTTCTAAGAATGATTCAGGTATTAACTCAATATAAGATAATTCTTTTGTAGTTAAAGAGCCATTTAAATGTAATCTTAAAAGTGCCCTTATTCCATATTCAACTTTATTAGTTAATTTTAGCATATATTTAAAATTTTAAAGCACTTTCATTTTATTAAAATGCATTGCCTTGTAATTCTGAAACCATTTATTTTTCGTTATTTTCCCATCCACCCTAAAAATAAGCCTTCCGCTTATAAATACCCCATTTTTTGCTTTGGGTGCTTCGCCCCCCATATTCCCCCAAAAATCTGTAATTTCTTAAAATTTTTACAAGTTCTTGATTATCAATCACTTAACACTATTTATTGGACAAAGCATTATTAAAATTAAAATTAAGTCTTTTTTATTATTTTATTTAAACCTTAACACTTCATAAATAAGTTTAAAACTTTCAATAAAAGCTTTAATAATAATTTTGAAATTCGTTTTAGATTTTCCCTCTTTTCTTGGAAGATATTTAGATGGGATTTCAATAGGCTTGTATCCAATTCTTTCAAGTTTGGCACATATTTCCGTTTGAATTAATGAGCTTCTTAATTTTAGATTTAATTTTTTAATCATATTTGTTGGAAAAACTTTAACCCAATTTACATCTTTTGTTTTTATTCCTAAGATAATTCTGTTTATTATAACATTATTATAAAATGTTAAAAATTTCCTAAAAATACCATAATTTCTTAAATTTTCTCTATAAAATGATATAAAAGTTTTCTCAGGAATTTTCTTAATTAAGTAAAGTTCATTAGTATCAAACTGCCCATCAGCAGGAACTATAAAAACATAATCATATTTAGCATTAAAATATCCACTTCTTAAAACTTCTCCAATTCCCAAATTCTTATGATGAAATATTGCTCTTATTTTGTCATTTAAAAGCTCTTTTATGATATTTCTTGAATTGTCATTTGAACCATCATCAACAATTATAATCTCAAATTCTTCTGAAATTTCACTTAAAACTCTATATAATTTCTCTACGACATCTCTTATAGTCTTCTCTTCATTATATGACATTACAACAGCACTTAATTTCAAAATTGAACTTTAAAATTTTAAAGTTATGCAAGAGAAACATAAATTTTTTCAAATAATAGCAGAGGATGTAAAACTTGGAAAAGATGTGAAAATTTACGGTTTTGTAAATCTTTATGGATGTGAAATAGGTGATGGAACAAAAATTGGAACATTTGTTGAAATACAAAAAGGTGTTAAAATAGGCAAAAATTGTAAAATTTCAAGTCATACATTTATTTGTGAAGGTGTAACAATTGAAGATGAGGTATTTATTGGACATCATGTTGTATTTATAAATGACTTATATCCAAGAGCTACTAATGAAAAGGGTGAATTACAAACGGAAGAAGATTGGAAGGTTATTCCTACACTTGTAAAAAGAAAAGCATCTATTGGAAGTGGTGCTGTTATTCTTGCAGGTGTAGTTATAGGAGAAGGTGCTATTGTTGGTGCTGGTAGTGTTGTTACGAAAGATGTTCCAGATTGGACAATTGTTGCTGGAAATCCCGCTAGGATTTTAAGGAGAATAAAATGAAGAAATTAGTATTATTTTCATTATTATTAAGTGGTGTTATAAATGGTGCTAACATTTATCAGAGATTAAAGGATGGCTATTCATTAAGAAGTGATTTTTCCTCTGTTGAAAATCTTATAAATCAAAAGAATGCTTTTTATAGTGGTGATAGATTTGGTTATTTACAACAAGCTTATGGTTTTTATAAGTACGGTTTGCCTGTATATGAGCTTGAAGGAAAATTTTATGAATTTTGTCCAAGATCCTATCTTTCATCTTTGATATTCTTGCCATTTATTTTCATTAGCAAAAACTACTTTGAGTTGATATTTGTTGTTATCAATTTTTTAGCTTTTGCCATTCTTCTTTCAATTTTACTACATAAAATTAATCCAAAGTTTTACCTTATAAATTATTTTTTGGTATTTTTGGCTATTATTTATGATTCAAGTTCAAGCACAAGAATTCTATTAGAAACCTTAATATCAAATTTGTACTTATTAACACTTATATTTCTTTTGAAATTCTTTGAAACCAAAAAGCAAAGTTTTTTATATCTTTCTCTATTTTTTATATTCTTTTCAGCTGGTATAAGAAATGAAAATTTTATATTAGGTATAATTATTGCTTTATTTACAATAAGAAAATTAAAAGATGCTCTTGTTAGCTTCTTAATTGCTTTACCTTTCTTAACACTTGTTCTAATAAAAACTTTCAGGTGTGGCGATACTTCAAATTTTTGGGGAGCTAACTTTGCCGGTGTTAAAAAGTATTACTTGAAATTAACAAACCAAGATGTTAATGTTGATATATGGGCGGAAGTGATTGAAGATGTAAATAAAAAAGTAACACCACCTTTTGGGGGTGAAAAGGCACTTATTATGTTAGATTTAAAGCCATATTATACACATATGAGAGATTATGAAAGAAAAAGAATTATTGAGATGATAAGTGAAAGAAAGGAAATTATTTTGATAGGATTGTTTAAATTCTTTTTTTACAATATAGGAGCAATTCTATTTACTCAACCTTATGAAATAGAAGAAATTTTTAATAATTTGAGATTTTATAATAAAGACATTATATTTTTTGCAATTTTTATTTATAATTTTCTGATTTTAATTTCAATATTTATGGTTTTACATAATTTCTCAAAAATTGAAACATTTTATAAAATTGCTTTTATCGTTTATTTAACTTTACTTATTATTTATAGCTTCTTTACTATGTTTGGTGAGCACGATTGGACAAGATATAGAAATGTATTTATACCAATAGAGCTAATAGTCCTCTTAGGAGCTTTAAAATTTTCAAAACATGATTAATGTTGGAATTATTGGTTATGGTTATTGGGGTCCTAATTTAGTGAGAAATTTCTTTTCAAATAATAAATGTAAGGTTCTTAAAGTTGCTGATAAGAATCCAAAAAGGTTAGAAGTTCTTAAAAAATTTTATCCTTCAATAGAGGCAGTTAGTGATGCTTATGATATTATAAATGACAATAATATAGATGCTGTTGTAATAGCAACACCTGTAAGTAGTCATTATGAATTAGCAAAAGCTTCATTATTAAATAATAAGCATGTTCTCGTTGAAAAACCATTTACACTCAATTTGAAAGAAGCAGAAGAGCTTGTTTCTATATCTGAAAAAAACAAAAGAGTTTTGATGGTAGATCATGTATTTATTTATAATCCTGCAGTTATTAGAATGAAAGAATTGATAAAAAATGGTGATATTGGTGATTTGAGGTACTATGACGCAGTAAGGATAAATTTGGGATTGTTTCAACAAGATGTAAATGTTTTGTGGGATTTGGCTGTTCATGACATTTCAATTCTTCTTTATATTTATGAAAAGAAACCTCTTAGTTTAAGTGCTACTGGCATTTCACATCTTAAAAATTCATTAGAAAACATAGCTTATATAACACTTTTTTATGATAATGATTTTATAGCTCACATTAATGTTTCTTGGGTTTCACCTGTTAAAATCAGAAGAATAATTGTAGGAGGCAGTTCAAAAATGCTGATTTACGATGATATTGAGCCTACTGAAAAGATAAAAATATATGATGCTGGATATTATATTAAAGATATTGTAAAGGAGGAGGAAAGATATAGAATTCTTATAGATTATAGATTGGGAGATATTTATGTTCCCAAAATTCAGCAAGTTGAAGCACTTTCAAATGTTGTAGAAGACTTTTTAGATAGTATAATAAAAAATAAACTTCCCATTTCAAATGGTTATTTTGGATTAGAAGTAATGAATATATTAGAAAAGGCAAATTTATCAATAAAAGAAAGAGGAAAAGAGTTGAGGTTATAAAGATAATCAGCTTTAACTTATTTTGCTTTGTCCAATAAATCATGTTAAGTGATTGATAATCAATAATTTATGAAAATTTTAAAAAATTATAGTTTTTATTAGGGGTTCATTTAGGGAGCGAAAGTCCCTGCCGAAAAATGGGTGTTTATAAGCGGAAGGCTTATTTAGGGTGGGCGAGAAAATGAAGAAAAATAAATACTTTCATAATTACTAGATAAAGCAGAAATTATTTGCTTTGTCCAATAAATAGTGTTAAGTTCTTGGTAATTAATAATTTATAAAAATTTTAGTAAATTATTGAATTTATGGGGGTATTTTTGGGGGCGAAGTTTTAGGCCGAAGGCTTATTTATAGGGTGGGTGGGGAAAATACAGAAAAATGAATAGTTTCAGAATTATTAGACAATGCAAAAATTATTCTAAGCTATCCCTTAAAATTTTATATATGACTGAGCTGAAAAGTGAAATAATAAATTTAAAGAAAAAATTAAATGCTATTATATTAGCGCACAACTATCAAGTTCCTGATGTTCAAGATATTGCAGATTTTGTAGGTGATAGTCTTGAGCTTTCAAGAAGGGCAAGTGAGACGAAAGCAGATATAATTGTTTTTTGTGGTGTTATGTTTATGGCTGAAACTGCCAAGATATTAAATCCTAATAAAAAAGTTTTAATACCTGATTTAAATGCTGGTTGCTCATTAGCAGATTCAATAAATTTAGAGCAGTTGAGAGAATGGAAGAAACAACATCCTAATGCTGTCGTAGTATGTTATATAAATACATCTGCTGATGTAAAAACTGAATGTGATTATTGTTGTACATCTTCAAATGCCTTAAAAGTTATACAATCAATACCAGAAGATAAAGAAATTTTATTTTTACCTGACATGTACCTTGGTATGTGGATAAAAAGACAAACTAATAGAAAAAATATATATATTTGGCCTGGGGAATGTCATGTTCATGCAGGTTTTAAATATGAAGATTTAATTAAAAAAATGAAAGAGCATCCTGATGCAGAAGTTATGCTACACCCCGAATGTGGATGCACTACACAGTGCTTATATCACTCTAATGGTAATCTAAAAGTGCTTTCTACAAGTGGAATGATTAAGAATGCCAAAGAAAGTCCATATAAAAAATTTATTGTTGTTACGGAAACAGGTATTTTATATCCTTTAAAAAAAGCAAATCCCGATAAAGAATTTATTCCTGCTGATGAAAATGCTATATGTAAATATATGAAGATGATAACGCTTGAAAAAGTATATGAATCACTTAAAAATTTAAAATATGAAGTCATTTTAAGTGAAGAAGTTATTAAAAAAGCATATGCTCCAATTAAAAGAATGCTTGAAATCGTATAATTATGGAAGTATCGTTAAAAGATAAAATTAAAACAATTTTTAAATTAATGAGAAATAAAAATCAAAATGAAAATCTAAATGAAATTATAAAAAGACTTATTGAGGCTACACAGAAAAATTTACTAAAAGCATTAAAACCAAAATTAGAAGTTATTTCTTTAAAGGAGAATATGTTGTTATCGGATGCTCTTGAAATTATAAAAAAATATAATTACACAAAGTATCCTGTTTTAGGTGAAAATGGTGAATTTATAGGGATATTTTATTTAAGGGATCTTCTGAAAAATTTAGAGAAAATTAACGAATTAACTGTTAGAAAATTAACAAAGCCTGCTATTACAATCCCATATAATTATAACATATTACAAGCATTAGAATTTTTGAGAAGCAAAAGGGTTTCTATGGCTTTCGTAATAAATGAAAATGGAATAATTATAGGAATAATAACAATTGAAGACCTTGTTGAGGAAATAGTAGGGGATATTAAAGGAGAATATGAAATCTTAGATATTATTAAAGTTTCAGATGATGAATATAGAATTTCTGGGGGTTTATCCTTTGATGAATTTTTAAACTTTATTAGGGAAAATTTCAATGTAGATTTAGAAGTTGAAAGTAATGCTAGCACAATTGCAGGTTTTGTAATGGATAAATTAGGTAAAATACCAGTTGTTGGTGATAAAATAACAATTGGAAATTTCATTATTGAGGTAATAGAAACTGATGGATATAGAATAAAGCTTTTAAGGCTAAAAAGAAAATGATAAGTTTTTTGTTTGTTTTTCTTCTTTCAATTATCTTTACATTTATAACTATTATAATTTCAAGGAAATACAAAATTTATGATTATCCAAATAGCAGAAAAATTCACCAAGATCCAATTCCAAGAATAGGGGGGATTGGCTTTTTAATTCCAATTTTTATTTCTGCTATTTTCTTTACTGACATATTTGAAAAATTTACTTTATTTACAATTGCTATGCTAATTATAGTTTTTGAAGGTTTATTAGATGATTTAATAAATTTACATTTTTCACAGAAATTTATTTTTGAATTCTTTTCCGCAAGCTTTATATTCTTATCAGGTTTTGGTGTTAAAACAATTGGTTTTGATTTTTTACTACATCCCGCAATTTCTTTTATTATAACCATAATTGGATTTGTTGGAGTTACGAATGCTTTTAATATGATTGATGGACTTGATGGTCTTTTGACAATTTTAAGTATAATTATATTTCTAACATTCTCTTACTTTTTTTACATTTCAAATAATTTTGAGTTGATGATTTTTTCATTATGTATTGTTTTTTCACTTCTTGGTTTTTTAATTTTTAATTTTCCAAATGCTAAAACATTTATGGGAGATGTTGGTGCTTTAAGTCTTGGATTTTTAGCAGCCTCATTTTCAGTATTTCTAACACAATCTAAAAATTCCATAGTTCCACCAATAATCCCTGTTATTATTCTTTCAATACCAATTTTTGATACAATTTGGACAATAATCAGAAGAATTTTAAACAAATATCCTATTTTTTATTCTGATAAACGACATCTTCATCATATATTATATAGTAAATTTGGAAAAATAAAAACCATTATCATACTTAGTGTTTTACAAGTTCTTTTTAGCACAACTGCAATTTTATTTTATAGATTAAATGAAATTTACTTATGGATAATAGCTATTTTTTGCTTTATAATTTTGGGACTTCTTGGGTATGAAAAGAGTTATCATATATGGTTTTGGAGAGGCAGGTCGGCAAGTAGCAGATGATATATTAAGTAAAAATTTGTATGAAATTGTTGGATTTTTAGATGATGATAAAAATAAATTTAATAGTGTATATAAAAATATAAAAGTTTTGGGAGATATTAGCATATTGGAAAATCTGAAAGAAAAAATTGATATTTTAATTATTGCTATGCCTTCTGCAAGCATTGAGAGAATAAGAGAAATTGAGAAAATAGCTTTTAAAACTGGTATAAGAGATATTAGAATTGTTCCAAAATTTTATGTAAAAGAAGAAAAAGTTTATTTAAGACATGTTGTTGAAGTTGATATTTTTGAAATTTTTAAAAAAAGAGAGATTGAAATTAATTATGAAAGCTTGAAAGATTTTTATAAGGGAAAATGTATATTGATAACAGGATGTGCAGGTTCTATTGGCTCAAATTTATTAAAAGAAATTTTAAATTTTGATGTAAAAAAAGTTGTTGGTTTTGATATTGATGAAACAAGATTATATGAATTAGAAAACGATATAAATGATAATAGATTTGAGATATTCTTAGGTGATATTACAGATGATAATTGTTTAGATGATGTTTTTAAACAACATTTTGATATTGTTTTTCATACAGCAGCTTATAAACATGTTCCAATACTTGAAAAATTTCCTTATATGGCAAATAAAGTTAATGTTATTGGGACAAAAAAGCTTGTAGATTATTCAAAATTAAAAGACATTAAAAAATTTATATTTATTTCAACGGATAAAGCAGTAGAGCCAATTAGTGTTATGGGAAAGACTAAAAAGATAGCAGAAGAATATGTTATTAAAAATGGTTATACTTCTGTAAGATTTGGAAATGTTATAAATTCAAGAGGAAGTTTAATTCCAACAATTTTAAAACAAATTCAAAAAGGTTATGTTAAAATTACGGATGCTAACGCAAAAAGATATTTTATAACACCAAAAGAAGCAATACTCTTAACTTTAAATTCTGTTATTGTTTCAAAAGGTGGAGATATTCTTATATTTGACATGGGTGAAGCAATTTGTATAAAAAATTTAATTGAAGAAATTGTGAGAATGCTTGGTTATGAGCCTTATAAGGATATTAAATTTATATTTACAGGTTTAAGAGAAGGTGAGAAATTAGAAGAGAAACTAATAAATGATGATGAAATTATTGAAAGTACAGAAAATCCTAATATTTTCCGTGTTTTGAAAAAATAAGCTTTAAAATTTTCAAAATATGACATTTCTTCGCTTTGTAATAGTTTTAATTTTATCTTTTATGCTTTTTTACTTTCTTTTGGAAAATAGTGAAATTAGAATAAATTTTCACATCTTTGGAAGTACTTATGAAAACGTTCCTCTTTGGGTAATAATTTTAATTTCATTTATATTTGGATTTGCTTCCTCTTCAATAATTGGTTTAATTGAAATTACAAGAGCAAAAATTCAGCTTAATAATAAAGAAAGGAAAATCAAGCATCTTGAAAGTGAGCTTGATGAATTAAGAAAATTTTTAATGGAGGAGGAAACATGATTTGGATTTATATTGCCTTGTTTTTAATAATTTTATTTTTCTTATTTGGTTATATTAGGGAAATTTACACACCAAAATTTACACCAAGTAAAGAAATTATAAAAAAAGTAGAGCAAATTCTAAAAAATCCTATTAATGTTGCTATTGATTTACTAAAAGAAGAGGTTAAATCTGCCAAAATAAGTGATAAGTATTACATATACTTACATTTAGCATTTTTATATATGGAAATTGGGAAAATTGAAAAGGCTTTAAGACTTTCACGATCACTTATTGTTGGTGCTTATATTGATGAAAGCATTAAAAATAGAGCAATAATTTTAGTTGGAGAACTATATTTAAAACTTAATAGAATAAAAGAAGGTTTGGAATTTTTATTAGAGCATAAAATTGATGATAAAAATTATTATTTTTTGATTGCTAAATTTTATGAACAGCTTAAAGATTACAAAAATTCAGCTTACTATTATAAGAAAATTATACATAATTTAGAAAAAGAGCAGTTTTCAAACATATTGTCAAAGCTTTCAATATCTGCTATAAGAAATGGAGAATTTGAAATTGGTAGAAAACTTATAGCAGAAGCAAGTAAAATATATGAAGATGGATTTTCTATTTTAGGAATGGCAATCTATCAATTTTATAATGGAAATTTCCAAAGAGCTATTGAATTATTTAAGGAAGGGCTATTGAAATCTCCTAATTTATATAGTTATGTAAAAGATGAGCTTAAAGAGGCATATTTTGAACTTGGAAATTATAATGAATTTTTGGAATTTCTTAAAAATCTTGAAAATCCAATAGCAAAGTTAGATTATATTAGAATTTTGTATAATATGGGAGAATTTGAAAAGGCAAGGGATTATTTTTATGAAAATAAAGAAATTTTCATTTCTAATATCTCATTACTTTCAAGAGTTTATGAAATTATTAAGGATGAGCAAATTATTAAGGAAATTTTAAACATTTCTAAAAATTTAAATTTTTATAAATGTAGTAGTTGTAATAAGGAATTTAATAGTTTTTATATTGAGTGTCCTAATTGTTATAGGGTTGGAACTTTGAATGTAATTTATAAAAAAACCTCAAAATCTCTTGAAGATATTAAATCTCAAATTATTGAGGAATATATAGAATGAGAAAACTAATTTTTTTACTTTTGATTGCTTGTAATTCAAAAGGTTATTCATCAGAAAATGATAAATTTCTTCTAAATAAAAATATAGATAGCACAAGGGCAAATGCTATTGTTTATGCAAGTCAATTAGCTGCACCAAGTATTGTTTCTATAACAGTTTTGACAAAAAAAGTTGTAGAAGAATATCCTCCATTTTTAGATCCTTTTTGGAGAGAAATTATTCCTCCAAGTTATAGTATAAGAACAGTTCAATCACTTGGCTCTGGAATTGTTATCACACCCGATGGTTATGTTATAACAAATGAGCATGTTATCGGTGATAGTCCAGATTCAATTCTAATAACATTTCCTGATGCAAAGCAATATAGTGCAAAGTTAATTTATAAAGATGCTAAATTAGATTTAGCTTTACTTAAAATTAATTCAAATAGAAAAGATTTTCCATATGCTAAACTTGGCAATTCAGATGATTTGATGGTGGGAGAGTGGGTCATTGCAATTGGTAATCCACTTGCATTTTATTTGGAAAATACAGAGCCAACTATTACTGCTGGTATTATAAGTGCTATTGGAAGATCAGTTAAAGGTAAAGGGGATAGGGAATATAGGAATATGATTCAGACAGATGCTGCAATTAATCCTGGAAATAGTGGTGGAGCATTAGTTAATGTGAAAGGTGAGGTTATTGGAGTGAATACATTTATTTTTTCAAAATCAGGAGGGTTTGAAGGTATAGGTTTTGCAATACCAATAAATACTGTTAAGAAATTTTTTAATGAAGTTATAAAATTTGGTAAATTGAGAGAAGCTTTTATTTCAATTGATGTTCAGCCCCTAACTAGTGAGATAAAAAAAGCACTTGGTTATAATGGTAATTTAGGTGTTTTAGTTAGTAGTTCTTATGATAGTCAGATTAAAGAAGGGGATATTATTCTTAAAGTAAATGGAAAGGAAATTAAGAATGTCGGTGATTGGCATAATTTAACATACTTTTTAGTTCCAGATGATATTTTAAAAATTGAATTATTTAGGAATGGGAAAATTTATAGTTTTGAAATAAAACCAAGAGAAATAAATTATGAGGAATATAAGAGTGATTTTGGAATAAAATGGACAATAAATAATCCGTTAATAGCAAAAAAATTCTCATTAAAAACTACAAAAGGTATTTTAGTTCTTGAAGTTTTTCAAAATACTTTAGCTGAATACATTGGAATAAATAAAGGTGATGTTATTTTAAGAATGAATGGTATTGATACAAATAACAAGAATGATTTTGAAAAAGCCCTTGAAATAGTAAAATTAAAAAGATATATTGATATTGTAATTGATAGATTTGGAAAAAAGCTTTATTTTAGAAGTTATTTATAAAGTTGAAAAATTTGTTCTAAACTTTGAATCTCAAGAAAAGTGAGTTAATAATAAGTGTAAAAAAGATAGCATTTACGCGAAATAGAGGAATATAGAAAAATAAATAATTTTAGGATTACTGTGTTTTGTCCAATAAATTAGGGTTTGATTAAAGAGTAAAACTTTTTGAAGGTGAAAAATGAGGTCTTTTGAAGCTGTGGTCTTTATTTTAGGATGGACAAGAAAAGTGTAGTAAAATAAATAGTTTCAGAATTTTTAGGCAAATCAGAATTACTAAACAAAGCACCTTTAAAATTTTAATATGCTTGGAATTTCTATTTTGTTATTAGGTCAGATTCGTGTGGCAAGTGTGCAATTCTCCATAGAACCCGGTGAGGAAAAAAGCTTCTATTACAAGTTTGCAGAAGGAGATACTATTATTTTCAGTGCTGAGGTAATAAAAGGTAATGATATAAGCGAGGTGAATATTATAAAGTATCCTAATACAGTAGTCTATACTTCCTATGCAGCTAAGAAAGTTGAAAATGAAGTAATTTATAATCCATCCAAGGCAATATATCAGATTTTGTTTAAAAATACTAGTCTCCTGAATTCAAAGGTCTATAAATTTGTTATTTATAGAAAACCTACTAAACCTGAATTTAATGATTTTGATGTTTCAGTTCAAATGATTACTACTTATGACACAATATATGTAGAAGCTATAGAATCTACATTGGTTAAAGCTGATACAACTTGGGAAGAAGTTGTAAATACTACTCTTAATGTTGGTTCGCAAATGGGAGGCAATACAAAAACATATGTAAAAGTTAATCTTCCATCTAATACATTAAGTTGGGTTTATTGGATAGGAGTAGGTCAAGAGGCATTGGAAGCACTAAAACAATTATCAAAAAGCATATCTAATACTCTATATACTGCTTCTAACGTAGTAGGAACAGCGAATCCAAGCTTAGCTTTAGTAGCTTATGGTCTTGGTTTAATAACTGATCTTAGTGTAAATGTACAATCAAAACATGATATAAATTACTATATTATTTCTAATTATGAAGACTTAGTAAATTTCCTTAATGATGAGCCATTTTATTTAATCAAAAAAGGCGAAAGAGTAATTACTGACTTTGGTAAGATGACATACCCGACAGAAGGAACATTTTATATAGCGTTAGATAATTCTTATAGTATTTTTACTACAAAGCTCGTAAATATCAGAGTTGTAGCGATAAAAATATTACCTCAATATGAGAAAATGAAAGTAAGAAAAGTGATAGAGGTTAGAGAAAGATCTTATCCTAAGTTAGATTAAAGGCATATTATAAAATAGAAAGCAATTCCCTTAAATTTTCAAATTCATAATCAGAATTAACAATTTCAACTCTTGGCGTTGCTCCAAATCCTCTTCTCTTTATATGAGCAGTTTTAATTCCTAATTCCTTAGCAGGAATAATATCATGATAATAACTTTGAGCGGTATGTAAAATTTCATCCTTATTTGAGTTAAAAACTTTCAAAGCATATTCAAATACAATTTTTGATGGCTTATAAGCTTTAACCATTTCAGAAGTTATAATGTAATCAATTTCAAATTCAAATTTCTTCTTTGTTAATTCAAATAAGTCATTATCTACATTTGAAATAATAGCAATTTTATATCCTCTTTTTTTAATTTCTTTAAGAGTTTCATTAACATCTTCAAATAATTCAAAATTAGCCCAATTATTTAATAAGGCATTTTCTTCGCCTCTTTCAAGGTCAAAGTCAAAGTAATCCGAAAATTTTATAACAATTTTTTTTAAAATCTCTTTGTAAGGTATGTAATTTTTTTCAAGCCTACTTTCAATAATTGAATAAATTTCAAGTATTTCTTCATCTGTTATATCAACCTCATATTTTTCAAAAATTGGTCTTAAAGAACTTATTATACCCTTTTCCCAATCCACAAGTGTTCCATAACAATCAAATGATATAATTTTCATGTTTTTATAGGTTTTCTTTTCGTTGAAGGAAGCAAAACATTATTTAAAATTAATCTATAACCTGGTGAATTGGGGAACTTTGATAAGTCAGTTGGTGGCTCTCCTACAAAGTGCTGATAATCCTCCGGGTCATGTCCTCCAAGAAATGAAAAGAATCCCTTTCCGTAAGTTCCATAAATGTACTTAACCTCATCAGTTCCTGGAACATCAGCAAGAATTATAACATTATCCTTAATTTTATCTCTTTTAAATCCTGTATCTTGTCCAAGAAATTCCTTTATGGTTGATGTATGGTTTTGGGTTAGAATTGTAGGTATTATATCAAATTTAGCAGAAAATTCAAATAATTCAAAATAACTATCTGGACCTCTTAAAGCTGCTTCTCTTGTTATATCAATATCAGAATGCTCGTAAATATAAGGGTCAGAAATAACTTTAAAATCTTTAAAAGCGAATGTTTGTGAATAGTCTAATTTATTATTATAGTTTGGTTCAGGTGGTGTTCCATCAAAAGGAACATCTGCAATATCAACATTTTGACTTGCTAATGCTATATCTAATGTAATGGGAGCAGCGCACATAGCAAAGAGAAACTTCCCACTTGCAACAAAATCTCTAATTTTTTTTGCTACTGCTTTTTTTAGTGAAGGAATATCTTTAAAACCTAATTTTTTTGCCATTTGTAAATTTATTTTTTCCATATTTTGATACCAATCAGTAAATTGATAACTTGCCCAAAATTTTCCAAGCATTCCTGTAAAGTCCTCGTGATGTAAGTGGAGCCAATCGTATTCCATAACTTTCCCATTTAAAATTTCCTCATCCCAAATTCTATCATAAGGAATTTCAGCATAATTTAGAGCAAGTTCTACTGCATCATCCCATGGTCTATTATAAGGTGGGGCATAAATAGCAACTTTTGGCGCTCTAACAAGCTCAACAATTTCCATATTCTTCTTCTCAACAATTGAATAAATTTCTGAAACTTCACTTTGATTTAAATTTTCAACATAAACACCCATTTTACTTGCCTTAACTAAAATATCTTTATTAAATTCCATCATAAAACTTCCCCCTCTATAATTCAATATCCACCATGTTTTAAAGCCATTTTTTACTGACCAATAAGCAAGACCATAAGCTTTTAAATGGTTTGTTTGAGTTTCATCCATAGGAACAAGTATTCTTTCAAATGTTAAAGTTAATAAAAGCATATTTTATAATTTTAAAGGATTGGAAAAATGCATTGTCCAGTAATTCTGAAAATAATTATTATTTCTTTATTTTGCCTAACCACCCAAAGATAAGCCTTCGGCTTTAAAATGCCCATTTTTCGGCAAGGGGGCTTCGCCTCCCTTAAATGAACCCCCCGATAAAATCTATAATTTTTTAAAATTTTCATAAGTTCTTGATAATCAATTACTTAACATTATTCATTGGACAAAACAATGCTTTACTTTCTTACCCTTAAATTAAGGTTTCGCCTTAAAACTTCGCCCACCATTTAGCCCCCGTACTAAATCAATAGTTTCAAAAAATTTTTTCTAAATTATTTACTATGAAATTCCCTTAATAAAACTTTCATAAAATCAATGATTTCTTTTAGATTTTAGAGCTTTTTAATTAACTCAATTTCAGACTTTATTTCTTCTCTACTTGCCCCATTTACAATTTTCTCAATTATAAAAATTAAAGCTTCGTTTTGATTTCTTAATCTCTTGTTCTCATCTTCTAAATTCTTGAATTTTTCTTCAAGTTTAACAACCAATTCTTTATCTGCTTTCTTCTCCTTATAATCCTTTACAAAATTTAACCAGGAAATCAAAAATGTAATTAAAACACCTAAAATTCCTACAAATAAAGTTCCAAGAAATATCATTTGATTTCTTAAATCATTTCTTAAATCTTCTAATCTCTTGTTAGTATCATCTATTCTTCTATTAGTATCATCTATTCTTTTGTTGGTGTCATCTATTCTTTTTTCAATACCGCTTAACCTTTCTTCAATTCTTGCTACTCTTGTTTCAAGAGCATTTATTCTATCCTCAATCCTTATAAGTCTTTGTTCATTTAAACTTTGACTTAAAAGTAGAAGGATTATCATATTGAAATTTTAAAGCACGTTAATTTTGCGTTGTTGCATTGTCCAATAATTCTGAAATATAGATTATTTCTTATTTTTCCCACCCACCCCATATTTAAGCCTTCGGCTTATAAGTACCCCATCTTTTGCTTTGGGGAGCTTTGCCACCTAAATGAACCCCCAATAAAATCAATGATTTCCTGAAACTTTTATAAGTTGTTGATAATTAATCACTTAACATCATTTATTGGACAAAGCATTGCGTTGTGGCTTTGTCCCCTTCATAAACTTTTCATTTTATGTTTTTTGAATAAAAAGAGATTATTGAGCCTAAAATGATTGATATAACTATAAAAGAAAGAGATATGGTTTTTAGCTCGTAATTTGAGAAAAAGTAAGCTAAATATATTGAAAATTCACCTTTTGGAATTATTGTAAGGGATGACCTAATAAATGTCTTAAAATCATTAAAATGAAAAAAATAAATAGATTTAAAAATCGTTATGATGATAAATAAAACAAATCCAATAATAATGCTTTTAATTTCAAAGAATTTAAAAAATGATGACAAGTAATTTCCGAAAACAAAAAAGAAAATAATAAGGATAATTTCCCTAAGTATTGAAAGCTCATTTTCAAAGTAATCCTCATAAGTTTCAGAAACAATTATTCCCAAAAAGAAAGAACCAATTGGCGAATTTAAGAGAAAATTAGCAAAGAAAATAATTGAGAATAACAAAATAATAAAAAGCTCCCTATCCAAATTTATAAAAAATCCCAATAATTTTTTTATTTTTGTTCTAAATTTCAAATTTACAAAAATTGAGATAATCATAATTGGAATGTAAAATATTGAAAAAAATGACTTACTAATTAAAATTCCTATAAATAACGGAATAATAATATCTTCAAAAACAAGAAAGATTATGATTAGTGGAACTTCAATATTTGCTAATCTATTTGTTTTTTGGAGAATTCTTATAATTATTATTGATGAACTTGGAAATATAAGAAATGAAAAAATAAGACTATCAATGATATTTTTTGAAATATAGTATGAAAAGGTAAATCCAAAAGAAGCAATAACGAAAAGTGCTATTGTAAAGTTAAGAATCCCATACTTTATGTAATTTTTTATTTTACTATATGAGAATTCAAAACCAATAAAAAACAAAACTATTGATATTGCCAAATTGTTAATTATCTCAACAATTTCATTATGAAACTGAAAAAACTTGTAGGAAAAAGCACCTGCAAGAATATAAGCTAAAATTAAGGGAAGTTTTAAAAAATAAAAGGCTAAGCTTAAAGTTAAGAAAATAATAATTATAAGAATTAATTCCATTTTATAATTTTAAGGGCTTTATTTAAACAAATAACACTATAACTTCCTTTGCCTATTTTAAAAACTTCTCCATCGTAATGTCCGTAAATTTCTTTGTCTATTTCAAAGTAAATTTCACTAAATTGATTATAGATTACATATTTATCAAAAATGTGATTTCCTTTTAAGACTTTTGGAATTTTAATAAATGCTTGAAAATAAGGAACATTTTTAAAAATTACAAAATCTAATAAATTATCGTTATTTTGGGCATTTGGGAACATCTTAATACCATGTCCTTCAATTTTATTTATTCCAATATGAAAAGAAATTGCTTTTCCCTCATATATCTCATTTACTCTTATTTTAAAAGTTTTGTAATCAAGAGCTAAACTTTTAATTGTTGAGATTTTGTAATTTTTGAAAAACTTAACATTTTTAGCAACATTTCCCGCTATTCCTATGCCAAAAGAATTGAAAAAATAAATATCTAACTCTTTAATATATCCTACATCAACAAAATCATAATATATTTTATTTTCCTTTAATGAAAAAATAAGTTTTTGAAATTCTATATCTTTCCAATTACTTTTTGAAAAATCATTACCACTTCCTCCAGGTATAACAACTAATCCCATATCTTTATATAGAATTCTTTTGGCAACACTATTAACTGTTCCATCCCCTCCAAAAACAATTAAGTGTTTTATATTGTTTTCTTCAAATTCATTTATAACCTTATCTAAATTTTCTTTTGTAAATACAAGGACATGCTCAAGTTTATTTTTTAATAATAATTTTTCAAACTTTGATAAAATCTCAATAGCTTTCCCATTTCCCGCTTTTGGATTCGCAATTAAACCAACCAAATTAAATAATTTTCTGTTTCATCTCTTGGAATTTCTCTTTCTATGGAAATAGCAATAATTCTTAAATTCATTATTTCTACCTCTAATCTTGAAACATATGAAAGAATTGGTCCAATATCTAAGAAATTTGAATTTTTTAGATGATAAGTATATTTATAAATATAGCTTTCTATTTTCCTTTCAATTTTTACTAAATCCTTTTCATCCTTTATAATTTCTCCATAAATTGTTCCTTTAAGGAAATTTAAAGCTTCTTCATAATTTTCAGAATTGGCTAATTTTTCTAAATCTTCTCTTTTTAAATTTCCACCCCCTATGAATTCAATTTTAGGAATTTTTACACCTTCACTTAATAATAACAATATGGAAATAATATTTCTTAAATCAATGTGAAAACCAATAATTTTTTTAAGAGGCTCAATGCCTTCCATATCTGAAAGTGATAATAAAACTTTTCTATAAAATTCTTTATATAGATAAAATTCTGCACTTCTTAAATCACCTTCCCTTAACAATTTATTTAATTGTGTGTTTATTTCAAATGGTAATTTTATTCCCATTGAAGCAAGTTTATCTAAAACTTCATAAGCTTCATTAACATTTAATAATTCATTTATTTCTAATTTTGTTATACTTCCAAATGGCATAATGCCTTCTAATATCTCTTCATTTTTAAATTTGCTAAATTTACCTCTTATAATTGTTAGTATATTATATAAATCCCACCTTGAAAGATAAGCTTTTAAAATTCTTCCAATTTCTTTTCCTGAAAATCTAACTACTTTTTCAATTTCATCAGAAAATGCCTCTTTAAGAACATCTAAAAAACTATCAAGATTTTCGTTTTTCATTCTTGAAATATATTCATTATACCATGTTCCCTTCAAATAATCAATTAAATTTTTTAATGATTTGTAGGTTAAAAGCTCATTAAATATATTCAAAGGTAGTAATTTTGAGCTTCTGCTACTAACACGAGCATTAACATATTCATAAAGCATAGCTGAAAATTTTAAAGTGCGTTGTCTTGAAATTAATGCATTGTTTAATAATTCTGAAATATAGATTATTCCTTATTTTTCCCGCCCACCCTAAAAATAAGCCTACGGCTTATAAATACCCATTTTTCGGCAGGGGGCTGTTGCCCCCTTAAACGAACCCCCATAAAATCTATAATTTCCCGAAATTTTTATAAGTTCTTGATAATCAATTACTTAACACTATTTATTGGACAAAGCATTATTTATACACAACAAGGTAATTTTTTAATATCCATAAAAAACGATAATGCACATAGTTTTATACTTTCAGAAAAACTTGGAAAAATTGGTAATGTTTCAATTATCTCTTGAACTTTCATTTTATTTTTCAAAATATAAATTCCTTGATTTATAACTTCACTTGCATTTTCGGAAAGAATATGAATTCCAAGAATTTCGTAATTTTCATTTACAACCATCTTAATAGCACCCATGCTTTTTGTAATATATGATTTTGCTAAATTTTCAAAATCAATCATCC
>Ga0080007_1080960_pt1 | contig 22029 bp, 24 predicted proteins | sample OctOCTMetagenome_FD_69210 | JGI IMG/M metagenome (GOLD analysis project Ga0080007, IMG submission 69210) | Hot spring and microbial mat streamer communities from Octopus Spring Streamers, Yellowstone National Park, USA - OCT_B (SPADES... | ecosystem: Environmental > Aquatic > Thermal springs >...
TTACCTGCAGCATCGCCTCACTTTGAAGGAGCTGGTCGATTGGGCGGAGCGGGCGATGATGGAGGAAGAATGGGAGGAGGGGCATGAGGAAGTCCTGCGGGACATCCTCAGCCGCCTGGGCCTGGCGGATGTGGAGCCCTTCGCATTGACTTGGGAGGAGTGTGAGGATTACCTTTCCTGATTGGGCTATTGGGTGAAAGTGGAAGTATCGGAGGTCGGATGACGCTTCTTCTCCGAGTGGCACCTCTGGGTTTGTCGTAGGAGCGGCTTTAGCCGCGAACTTTGTGTCATCGAAGGACGGAGGTTCGGGGCTGTAGGAGCGGCTTCCGCCGCGACCCTTTGCGTCATCGAGCACCGGAGGTTCGGGTTTGTCGGGGCGGTTTCCGTCGCAACCCTTGCGCCATCCAAGGCAGAGGTTCAGGAGATCCTCTCCGAGGATGGGAGATGGGATGGAGGGCAACGGCGGGCAGTTGCCTTGCTTGAACCTATGGTGCAACGAAGGCAGGGAGGTAGCCTCTACCCCTCTCCGATCCTTCAGGGATTATGAGCCAAGGGTTTTCCAGAGGAGCAGGTGGACCAGCTGCTTGGGGAGCCCAGTGTGGCTATCCTTCATCGTCCATGAGCATACCCGAGGCCTGGATGAGCAGCTGGATCGGGAGGGAGCGGGCGCGGAGCCTGCGTGAGCGGGTGGGATGAGGGAGGCCTTCGCCGGAGGGGGTTGGGATGGCGGCGCGGCGTCTGGAGGTTCCGGAGGTTTTGCGGCGGGCCTGGGGGGACGAGGCGGCGGAGGCCTTTGCGGTTTGGCTGGCCGGCGTTCTGGAGGAGCAGGCGGTCTCCCGGGACGAGTTCCGGCAGATCCTGTCCCGTCTCGACGTCCTGGAGCGGGACGTGGCCGCCCTCCAGGCCGACGTCCGGGAGCTCCGAAGGGAAATGCACGAGCGCTTTGACTGGATCTATCAACAGATGGTGGTGCAGACCCGCTGGCTGGTCAGCGCGCTGGCCGCGATCGGGACGGTGATCAGCCTCCTGCTGGCCATCGGCCAATTCGCTCGATGAATGAACTTTTTTGGTTAGGAGAGCTTCTTATTGTGAGGGTTGCCTGGACGCATCATGCCGAAGATCGCCAAAGGCAATGGGAAGTCAAAAAGGGAATCACGCGTGAGGAGGTAGAACGCGTGGTGAGTCAGCCGGAGCGGATTGTTCCCAGAGAGCATGGGGTTCAAGTGGCCCAATCCCGCGCTCACGGTGGATTGCTGCGCGTTCCTTTTTTGGAAATCCCGGAAGGGCGCAAAATCCTTACGGTGTACTGGACGAGCAAGGTGGATAAATACTGGCGTCAGGGAGGCGAATGATGCGGGTGCGTTACGATCCGGAGGCGGATGTTCTCATGATTGTGCTTCGGGATGCCCCGCCGGTAGATGCATTGGAGGAGCCGAAGGGCATTATCATCAGCTACGGGGAGGACGGCGATCCGGTCAGCGTGGAGTTTTTGAACGCATCCGCCCGGGGGTTGATGAAGCCTGATGAGCTTCAAGTTATCGTGCAAACGATGCGATGAACAGAGTCCATGATTTCCGCGATCAAAGCCATTAAATAGAACGGGTTGTCTTTAACACGTTAAAAACGAGATGACGCAAGGAAGCGCTTGGGGCGTATCAAAGAGGCGGAGGGGGTTGGGATGGCGATGCGGCGCCTGGAGGTTCCGGAGGTTTTGCGGCGGGCCTGGGGGGACGAGGCGGCGGAGGCGTTTGCGGTTTGGCTGGCCGGCGTTCTGGAGGAGCGGGCGGTCTCCCGGGACGAGTTGCGGCAGATCCTGTTCCGCCTCGACGTCCTGGAGCGGGACGTGGCCGCCCTCCAGGCCGACATCCGGGAGCTCCGAAGGGAAATGAATGAACGGTTTGATCGATTGTATAGGGAGATGAACGAGCGGTTTGACCGGATGGGGGAGCGGATGGATCGGATGTATCATCAGATGGTGGTGCAGACCCGGTGGCTGATCGGCGCGCTGGCCGTGATCGGGACGGTGATCAGCCTCCTGTTGGCTATTGTCCAATTCGCTCGATAAATGAACTTTTTTGATTCACAATAGTTCAATTTGTGATTCTTGCATAATAACGGAGGTTAGACATGAAAAGAGCATTGGTCTGCGGTGCTGGAGGCTTCATCGGCTCGCACCTGGTGAGGAAACTGAAGCGCGAAGGCTACTGGGTGCGAGGAGTGGACATTAAGTATCCTGAGTTTTCACCCACAGTGGCCGATGAGTTCCTGCTGTTGGACCTGCGGGAGCCCGAGAATTGCCGTAAAGCCTTAACCCTTGCGGATGGCGGCACGTTCGATGAGGTTTACCAGCTGGCCGCTGACATGGGGGGCATGGGCTTCATCTCCGTGGCCGATTGCGAGGTGCTGCATAACAACGCCCTGATCAACATCCATATGACCCACGCCGCGGCCGAAATGGGCGTGCCCCGTTACTTCTTCTCCTCATCGGTGTGCGTTTACCGGGATATGGAACCCGGCGAGCCGCCTCTGTCCGAGGAGGACGCGATCCCCGCTAATCCGGATAACGAGTACGGCTGGGAGAAGCTCTACGCCGAGCGGGTGGCCATGGCCTACGGAAGGCGCTACGGGATGAAGGTGCGCATCGCTCGGTTTGAGAACTGTTACGGGCCGGAAGGCACATGGAGGGGCGGGCGGGAGAAGGCCCCGGCGGCCATCTGCCGCAAGGTGGCGATGGCGGAAGACGGCGGAACCATCGAGGTGTGGGGAGATGGGACGGCGATCCGCAACTACACCTACATAGACGACATGGTGGAAGGTATCTATATGTTGATGCAATCCGACCTGGAAGGGCCGGTGAACATTGGAGGCGATGAGTACGTGACTGTGGACGAGTTGGTGAGGACGGTGATCGAAGTGTCGGGCAAGCGAATCCATGTAAAATATGTTCCGGGGCCGGTGGGGGTGCGGGCGCGCAACTTCAGCAAGGCGCGCATCAAGTCGTTAGGATGGGAAGCGAAGGTAAGCCTGAGGGAGGGCATCCGGCGGACATATGCCTGGATCGAACAACAGGTGAAGGCGCTGCGAGAAAAGGGCATCGAGCCTTAAGCTTCAGAGGCGCGATATGATTGGGGTCAAGGGCCTTTTGGAGAGATGGGTTTTTAACCACCGCCAGGATGAAAGCGTCCCGGTTTTCATCATCCGGCCTTCTAAAGGGTTGGTGGCGCTGAACTTGCGGGAGCTGTGGCAATACCGGGAGCTTCTTTACATTCTGATCTGGCGGGACATCAAAGTTCGTTACAAGCAAACGGCCGTCGGCGCCGCCTGGGCGGTGATTCAACCCTTCTTTGCTATGGTGGTCTTCAGCTTGATCTTCGGCCGGCTGGCGAAGATCCCCTCCGAGGGATTGCCCTACCCGATCTTCGCCTACTCCGCTCTGCTCCCCTGGCAGTTCTTCGCCAAAGCGCTCACGGAAGCCAGCACCAGTTTAGTGGTGAACGAGCGGGTGATCACCAAGGTGTATTTCCCGCGGCTGTTGGTGCCCACGGCAGTGGTGCTGGCCGGCCTGCTGGATTTTGGGATCGCCTTTTTGATCCTGTTGGGGATGATGGTTTTCTATGGGATTACACCTTCCTGGTTTATCCTGTTCGTCCCATTATTCCTGCTGTTAGCAATTATCACGGCGCTGGGGGTTAGTTTCTGGCTTTCCGCTTTAGATGTGGAGTACCGGGATGTGCGTTACACGCTCCCGTTCCTGACCCAGTTGTGGTTCTTCGCCACGCCGGTGGTCTATCCCAGCACCATCGTTCCCCCGTCCTGGCGGGCCCTATATGGGTTAAACCCGATGGTGGGGGTCATCGAAGGGTTCCGTTGGGCCCTGCTGGGCTCCGCTCCGCCGGATCCGAGGATGTTGCTGGTTTCCAGCCTGTTGGCAAGCTTGTTATTTATGAGCGGGTTAATCTACTTCCGCCGCATGGAGCGAACGCTGGCCGATCGGATATAGACCGGCTTGAATCGGAGGGGACGCAGATGGGCGACATTGCCATCCGGGTTGAGCATCTAAGCAAACTTTACCGCATCGGATCGCGGGAGCCTTATAAAGCCTTGCGGGATACGTTGACGGCTGCCATGTATGCTCCGTTCCGGGCGGTAAGCGCTTTCCTGAGCGGTCGACGATCGGCGGTCCAGAACTCGCCGTCTAATAGTTATGTTTGGGCCCTAAAGGATGTCTCCTTCGAGGTTAAACGGGGGGAGGTAGTGGGCATTATCGGGCGGAACGGGGCAGGAAAGACAACCCTTCTGAAGATCCTATCTCGCGTCACCGAGCCGACCGAAGGCTACGCCGAGATCCACGGACGGGTGGGTTCGCTTCTGGAAGTGGGCACCGGCTTCCATCCTGAGCTGACCGGCCGGGAGAACATTTACCTGAGCGGGATCATTCTGGGGATGAAGAAAGCCGAGATTGACAGGAAGTTTGACGAAATTGTTGCCTTCGCCGAGATTGAGAAATTCTTAGATACACCGGTCAAATATTATTCCAGTGGGATGTATGTGCGTTTGGCCTTTGCGGTAGCTGCGCACCTGGAACCGGAGATTTTGCTTGTGGATGAAGTGCTGGCGGTAGGGGATGCCGCGTTCCAGAAGAAGTGTTTAGGAAAAATGGGAGAAGTGGCGAAGGAAGGGCGGACGGTGCTGTTTGTGAGCCATAACATGGGGGCGATCGCTGAATTATGTCAAAGGGGGATTTTGTTAGATACAGGACGTATTGTAGTGTCTGGAAGAACAGAGGATGTTATAAAGACCTACCTTTCTCAACTTTCCGATAAGGCTGGAGTTGTTAATTTAGAAGAACCAGATATCAATAAGGGAATAAAACTAAAGCGCGTGGCTATTCTTGATCACGAAACAATGAGGCCAAGCCCTGAAATTGATTTTCACTCCCCATTTTTAGTGAGTGTTGAATTCGAAGTCCTAAAGCCTATTCCGCAGCTCTCACTATCGGTTCGCTTGGTAAACCAATATGGGATTAACGTCCTTTTTTCCTGGCTCGAATACCAGCGTCCCTATCAGCCGGGGTTTTACCGAGCTTGGTGTGAAATCCCTGGAGAATTGCTGGCACCCGGGCGGTATTATGTGGACGTGGGCGCTGAACATTACAGGTTAGAATCTTATCATTATGCTCCTAAGGCTTTGGCTTTTGATGTTATTAGCACTGATCAAAGTTTTGATTGTAGTCTACCGGGATGGGGTGTTATTTTTCCAAAGCTTAAAAGAGGAGTTGAGCAAATCAAGGGGCATTAAAGAGGTATCCTCGAGGGGTGTGGAAAAGGCAAGGGCGGTGTACCCTCCTGGTGAGAGAAAAACCGACAGGCTCCAGGCTTGAGGTGCAATGACGCCGCCATGCGGCGGCGCGGCCGACCCCAGGAGCGGCCGTCAAGCCTCAGCTGGGAGAACGGATAAACAAACATTAGGTAACTTGGGAGGTGGCATAGTGTTGAATCCAAAAGTAGTAAGACGGTTCCGAAGGATAGCTCGTTGGCTGATAGCCGAACCCTATAAACGCCTACTGGGTTACACCTTAGCGTTTGGTTTACGTGTTAACTATTTTGACTACCCACCAGGACGATGGCCACCGCCCACGCCAGCGAGGAAATACATTGACGAATTCCTAAGTCTCTATCAACATGAGGTTCGAGGCCGCTGCGTAGAATTTGCCCCACCTTACTACCGAGAGAAGTTTTCCAACAATCCGAGTGTAACATCGTATGACGTGTGGGATATCGAACCAGGCGAGGGTATAACAATAATAGGTGATCTTCAAGATGCGTCTCATATCCCTGACTCATCATTTGATACGATAATTTGCACGCACGTGCTTTGTTGTATTCCTAGACCTTGGCTGGCGGTAGCAGAACTTCACCGTATTTTGTCACCGGGGGGACTTGTATTGTGCACAAACCCGGTTGTGGCTCCGAAATATGCGCCGCATCCCAAGGATTGCTGGCGGTTCACTTACGACTCTATGGAGATTCTTTTTTCAAATTTCAAGAAGGTCAATATTCATTGCTTCGGAAACGCGGCTACTGCGGCCGCGTCGCCCTTCTTTCTGATGACTTATCACTTTCCCAGGTGGGTGCTTGAGATGCATGATGAGTATTGTCCGATCGTTGTTGCGGTGGCGGCATGGAAGTGACCTACAGGATACGGGATTCGATTAGGGAGCGCTCTGCGCAATGGAAGATGAAGATGCGGAGAACGGTGCGTTTATATGTAGATCATGGTGGGGCCTATGACAGTCTTAACAATGAGGCGACGTTGACAAAAGCTCTAAGGCAACGTCCTTCTATTGAATCCTTTGCTCAACAAGCTGTGGGGGCTTTTTAACGTTCTTGTTCTGAATGTGACATCGAATCTTGTCGAGATACCGGAGTCGATGAAGGAGTCCATAGAATGAGAAGAATAGTAATTCTAGACACATATATTAACGATACAAACCTTGGAAACAAAATTATTATGGAGGCGGTGTGTAAACATCTAAGGGAAATATTCCCGCACGATTTCTTTTATATGGTGCCAGCAATGGAATATGTGAGGGCGGGGCGTCACCTAATCAGGCATGCAGATTTTATTTTCCTTGGAGGGACAAATCTGCTTAGCTCTAATATGAATAGGACTAGTGAATGGCGTGTGCGCATTTGGGATATTTTTTGGATGAAGAATGTAATTTTATTGGGTGTGGGATGGTGGCAATACCAACAGTGTTCTCCAAACTTGTGGACAAGGCTTCTTTTGAAGGGTATTTTGAGTAAGGAATATTATCATTCCGTTCGCGATTCTTACACTGCTGATAGACTGAGGAAGCTTGGGTTTAAGGTGCTGAATACAGGGTGTCCCACGCTGTGGATGTTGGACGAACAGCATTGTGCCGCAATACCTCGTGGGCAAGCAAAGAGTGCTTTGCTTACATTCACGGAATATAACCAACGTCCAGAGGATGATAAGGTTCTTTTTAACATTGTTAGGAGGAATTACGATACTGTATTTTTCTGGCCCCAAATGTATGGCGACTATGAATACGCAAAGGCAATTTGTGGCAGTGATGTTATCTTTATTCCCCCATCGGTTGATGCACTTGATGATGTTCTGAAGAGAGAGGATGTTGATTATGTTGGCACGAGGCTGCATGCAGGAATACGGGCGTTGCAGCATAAGCGGAGGGCAATCATTGTTGCGATTGACAACAGGGCCGTTGAAATGGGGAAGGATTTCAACCTTCCTATTATTCTGAGAGATGAGGTAATCAGCAAACTTGAAGAGAAAATAAAAGGCTGTTGGGCAACCAAGGTGAAACTAGATCGGCAAGCAATTGCCAGTTGGAAAAGGCAATTCTGTGACTCCAATACGGCGTAAACCAGACGTGGTTAGACTGAAAGGATTGAAAGCCCTTGCCCGCAAGGTCTTGCCCGCTGGCGTGCGGCGGGTTCTGTGGCATACCGTGAGTGGAGCAGCCGAATGGAAGACACGCTGGCATCTCGCTGGGATGCGGAGAAAAGTTTGGAACCAAAAGCCGGGTACGATTCTATCCTTCTTAAACTATTCTGTCCGCATCAACGATGGGCCGAATTTTTACATCCTCTATAAAGACATCTTCATCCATCGTATCTATCACTTCGAGGCCCAGCGGCCGGATCCACTCATCCTGGATTGTGGCAGCAACATTGGGATGTCCATCCTATACTTCAAACACATCTACCCTCGGGCCAGAGTTATCGGGTTCGAGCCGGATCCGGCGATCTTTCCTTATCTTGAGGAGAATGTGGCTCGCAACGGCCTGAAGGACGTGCAGTTGGTGCAGGCGGCCCTCGCGACCAGAGAGGGTGTGCTTACCTTCTGCTCTGACGGCAAGTATGGCAGTTGCCTGGCCGAGCACCGGCCCGCGGACATCCCGGCAGGCTGGACCCGCTACGAGGTGCCGTGCGTTCGTCTGCGAGACTATCTTGTCGAGCCGGTGGACTTCTTGAAAATGAACATTGAGGGCGCGGAGTGGGAGGTGTTGGAAGACAGTGCGGATAGCCTACGGAAGGTGCGAGAGATGGTCGTTGAGTACCATCATCTGCCCGGCTTGCCGCGCACGTTGCACAAAATCCTGGCACTGCTCCACGAACAGGGTTTTGAGTACTTAGTGAATGACTTCGATTCTGAAACAAACGGAGCGGTGCGTCCGCCGTTCCGCTTGACGCCCAGCACGAGGTATTACTTGCTCATTTATGCACGGCGAGTGGAGTGAGCTCGTGAAGGCGGCTTTGAAAGCTCTGTTACCCGCACCCGCTCGTCACTGGCTGCGGGCAAAGTTCCAACGGCTGACTGTCTGGCCACTCGTAGGCTCCGTGCGCTTCGGCGATCTACGCCGACTCAAACCCATCAGCCGTGTTTTCGGTTTTGACCGCGGTTTATGCATTGATCGCTACTACATTGAAAACTTTCTGGCAAAGCACGCCGAAGATATCCGGGGCCATGTGTTGGAAATCGGGGACGATACGTATACCCGTCGCTTTGGCGGCGATCGAGTGGCCCGCTCCGACGTGCTCCACGTGCAGGAGGGGAACCCCAAAGCCACCATCGTGGCAGACCTGACTTGCGCAGACTCTATCCCGTCAGACACCTTCGATTGCATCATTTTTACGCAGACGTTGCAGTTCATCTACGACGTGAGGGCGGCCATCCGGCATCTTCACCGCATCCTCAAGCCCAGTGGGGTGCTCCTGGCGACGTTCCCGGGCATCAGCCAGATCAGCCGGTACGACATGGACCGCTGGGGCGATTACTGGCGCTTCACGACCCTGTCGGCCCGCAGGCTCTTCGAGGAGGTCTTCCCGCCGGGGAACGTGACGGTAAGGGCATACGGGAACGTGCTGGCGGCGGTGGCCTTCCTCCACGGGCTGTCCGCCGAGGAGCTCCGCCGCGAGGAGCTGGACTATCACGACCCGGACTACGAACTCATCATCACCGTGCGGGCTGTGAAGCCCCGGAAGGCGACCCCGTGAGGGTGCGGGGGCTCGGGCATCTCAGACGAATATGGCGATGGGCCACGGCCCCGCTGCGCTCGGAGGCGGAGGCCGTGATCCTGCTGTATCATCGGGTTTTCGAGGCCCTGATCGATCCCCAGCTGCTCTGCGTCACCCCTCAGAACTTCTCCGCCCACATGGAGCACCTGCAGCGCCGCTACCGGGTGCTAAGTCTGGAGGAGCTGCGACGGGGGATTCTGGAGGGCACCGTCCCCAAACGGGCCGTGGTCGTGACCTTCGACGACGGGTATGCGGATAACCTCTGGAACGCCCGTCCCGTCCTGGAGCGCTGCGGGGTCCCGGCCACGGTTTTCGTCGCCGCCGGATACGTGGGGCAGGAGCTGGAGTTCTGGTGGGACGAGGTAGAACGGCTACTGCTCCATCCGGGGCGGGTGCCGCGGACCCTGCGCATGGACCTTGACGGCGGGGTCTACGAGTGGGACCTGGGGGACGCGGCGGAGTATACGACCGCGGAGTTCGAACGCCATCGGGGCTGGCACGTGCTGATGAAGGGAGATCCGACGCCCCGCCATCGGGCCTACCGGGAGCTGTGCCGCCTGATGCGCCCTCTGCCGGAGGGGGAGCGTCAGCGGGTCCTGAGCGAGCTACGGGCGTGGGCGGGTGCGGACGGAAGGCCCCGTTGGGATTACCGCCCTCTTGCTCAGGCAGAACTTTTGCAACTGACGCGGGACGGGCTGTTGGAGGTGGGAGCGCATACCCTGAGCCACCCCATTCTATCCACGTTGTCCCTGGAGGAGCAGCGTTGTGAGATCTTTGGGAGCAAGGCTGTCCTGGAGAAGGCTTTGGGACGTCCGGTGGTGCACTTCGCCTACCCCTACGGTTCCCCCGCGGATTACACGTCGGAGACGGTCGCCCTGGTTCGGGAGGCCGGCTTCGAGGGCGCTTGTTCGAACTTCGCTGGGACGGTGGGCGCGGGGAAGAAGGTCGATTGGTATCAATTGCCCCGCTTCCTGGTGCGGAACTGGACGGGAGAAGAGTTTGCCCGGCGGTTGGCGCGCTGGTTCCGGGAATAGCCTATGGAAAAAGAACGAATTCGCATCCTGCAGGTGAGCACATCTGACGGGAGGGGAGGGGCCGAGAAAGTGGCCTACGACCTGCACCGCGCTTATCGGGCGCGTGGCTACCCGGCTTGGCTGGCTGTGGGATACAAACAAACGGACGATGAGCGCGTGCTAGTCATCCCCAACGACGCTTGCCGGGAGCCTTGGGCTCGGTTCTGGGCGCGTGTGGGCCGGATGCTCAACCCTTTCGTCGGGCGGGTGAAGGGAGCCGGGCGGCTGCAGCGGTGGATCTCCAGGGGGATCGGCCGGCCACGGCGGTTGTGGACCCTCCTGCGGGGCCATGAGGACTTTGACTTTCCGGGCACGTGGCGGCTCCTTGACCTTCTCCCGGAGCGCCCGGACATCGTCCACTGCCACAACCTGCACGGAGATTATTTTGATCTGCGCGCCCTCCCCTGGCTTAGCCGGCAGGTCCCTGTGGTGCTCACCCTTCACGACGCCTGGCTCCTGAGCGGCCACTGCGCGCACTCCTTTGATTGCGAGCGCTGGAAAACCGGTTGCGGTCAGTGCCCGGACCTGAGCATTTATCCCGCCGTCAAGCGTGACGCCACCGCCTACAACTGGCAGCGCAAGCGGGATATCTACGCCCAAAGCCGGCTCTACGTGGCCACTCCCTCTCGCTGGCTGATGCGCAAGGTGGAGCAATCCATCCTTGCTCCGGCCGTGCAGGAGGCCCGGGTGATTCCCAACGGTATCGACCTTTCGGTGTTCCGCACTGCGGCGGACAGGAGGGCCGTCCGAGCCGCCCTCGGCCTGCCTCCGGACGCCAAGATCCTGCTCTTTGCGGCCAACAGCATCCGGCGGAGCCTCTGGCGGGACTTCGAGATGATGCGCGCGGCCGTGGCCCGGGTGGCCGAGCAGATGGACGGGCAGTCGGTGCTCTTCCTGGCGCTGGGGGACGATGCCCCGCCCGAGCGTATCGGCCGGGCCACCGTGCAGTTCGTGCCCTATCAGAAGGATCCGAAGGTGGTCGCCCGCTACTACCAGGCGGCCGATGTTTACGTCCACGCTGCCCGCGCCGACACCTTCCCCAACGTGGTGCTGGAGGCTCTGGCCTGCGGCACGCCCGTGGTGGCCACGGCGGTGGGAGGGATTCCGGAGCAGGTGGAGGAAGGGGTCACCGGTTTTTTGGTGCCGCCAGGGGATGCGGAGGCGATGGCTGCCGCTGTCGTTGCGCTTCTGGCGGACGAGGCCTTACGGAAACGCTTCGGCGAAAACGCGGCCCAGGAGGCCCGAAAGCGGTTTAACCTGGACCGGCAGGTGAATGAGTATATAAAGTGGTATCAAGGGATTATTGAAAGGCGCAATCATAGCTTTCCGGCCTGCTAAAGTATGATAGGAGGGTATCATGCGTTGTCCAACTCTTAAAGAGCTTCCTCCGCCTCCGCCGGGCAAGATAGGGTGGCCGTGGACGGAGGAAAGCCCGCCGCTTCCCGATACGATGCCCGATGGCCGTCCCTGGCCGCGGGTGAGTATTGTGACTCCTTCTTATAACCAGGGTCAGTTTATTGAGGAGACCATTCGCTCGGTGCTGCTGCAAGGGTATCCGGATCTGGAGTATATCATTATCGACGGCGGTTCGACAGATGGCAGCGTGGACATCATCCGCAAGTATGAGCCGTGGCTGGCCTATTGGGTGAGCGAGCCGGATCAAGGACAATACCACGCGCTCAATAAAGGCTTCCAGAAAACCACAGGTGAAATTATGGGATGGCTCAATTCAGATGATATGCTACATCCAAGAGCCATATTTATAGTTGCTGAAATATTTGCTACATTTTCGGAGGTTCAGTGGGTAACTGGTATACCAACCATATTAGATTCTATGGGCAAAACAATCAAGATTGGACGTCTCCCTCGTTGGTCGCGATACTTGTATGTTATGGGAGGTTATCAGTGGATTCAACAAGAATCTACTTTCTGGCATCGCTCCCTTTGGAATAAAGCGGGGGGATATATAGACCAATCGTTGAAGTTTGCAGGAGACCTTGAGCTTTGGGTTCGCTTCTTCCGTTACGCCAAACTTTATACGGTGAATGCACTCATTGGAGGCTACAGGGTTCATGGGAGCAATCGCGCCCGATTAAACTTACAAGACTATATTCGCGAGGCGGAATCAATTTTAGATAAAGAAAGAGAATTTCTCTGGAAGCCGATAAGAATTCTGGCCTCGCAATGTCCTAAATTTGTGTTTAAAATTCTTAATTCTCTTCTCTTTCGTTTGATGCCGCTCAGATGGGGATTATTAGGTTGTGCGCCTGTGATTACTTATATTCCCGATAAAGGGAAATTTACAATATAAGCGTGGACCTAAGTAACTCGTCAAAAGTTTTGGGGATCATTCGATCCTACATATAGGGTCGCCTTTAAATCAAACTCATCCAGCTCCGTCCGAATGGAATGTTCCCAAAGTTGGCCTGGCTTGGGAAACTACGTGATGAGGGAATACCGGAGCAAGCTAATACTATGGCTCTTCCCCTCCAATGATCGGAGATTGGGATACCGATCGGCAGCCTGCAGCGGCTCCGCGTGAACCGATGGCCCAACGAGGGGGGAGAAAGATCGATGCGGGAGGCGCGACTTCCCTCGCCATCTCCGGTCGCCTTGAAGACAGAAGGTTCGAGGCCGGAGTCCTTCCGGTTGTAAGCCGAAATTCATTTCGGCATCCATATGCTTGTTGTAGGAGCAGCTTTCACCGCGACCCTTTGCGTTATCGCGAACCAGGGGCTCGGAGTTGCCGGAGCAGCCTTCACTGCAATCCTTGCGTTATCGAAGACGGATGTTCGGGGCTAAAGCCCCTTCCACAGAAGCCCATTTTTGTAGGAGCAGCCTCAGCCGCGACCTTTACGTCATCGAAAACCGGAGGTTCGGAGCTATCGAAGCGGCTTTCACTGCGACCCCGGCATCATTGAGGGTGAGAAGTTCGGGGCGAAAGCCCTTTCTGCAAAAATCCGCCTTTCGTAGGAGCGGCTTCCGCCGTGAACTTTATGTCATCCAAGGCGGTGGTTCGGGGGGAAGGATCGTGGCTCTTCCTCTCCTATCCTAGGATGGAGGGCAACGGCCTATAGTTGCTCTGCTTGGACCTCAGGGTGCAACGAGAGGAGGGAGGTGCTCTCTGCCTTCTCCGATCATTCAGGGGCATGAGCCACTGCATTTATGGGGGTATCGCGAGCCAGTTGGAGAGGCCACGACAATCTCCTGCATTGATCCTGGCAAAGCGGTTTGATCTGGATCGGCAGGCGAGTGAGTATATAAAGTGGTATCAAGGGATTATTGAAAGGCGCAATCATAGCTTTCCGGCCTGCTAAAGTATGATAGGAGGGTATCATGCGTTGTCCAACTCTTAAAGAGCTTCCTCCGCCTCCGCCGGGCAAGATAGGGTGGCCGTGGACGGAGGAAAGCCCGCCGCTTCCCGATACGATGCCCGATGGCCGTCCCTGGCCGCGGGTGAGTATTGTGACTCCTTCTTATAACCAGGGTCAGTTTATTGAGGAGACCATTCGCTCGGTGCTGCTGCAAGGGTATCCGGATCTGGAGTATATCATTATCGACGGCGGTTCGACAGATGGCAGCGTGGACATCATCCGCAAGTATGAGCCGTGGCTGGCCTATTGGGTGAGCGAGCCGGATAAGGGACAGGCGGATGCAATTAATAAGGGTTGGAGAAAAGCCACCGGCGAATTTCTAAGTTGGCTGAACTCCGATGATATTCTTCTTCCTAATGCGCTTGTGCAAGCGGTCAGTCATCTGGTTGCGAATCGCGACTCGTTGCTTGTGTATTGCGATCAACGAGTAATTGATGAGAACTCAAATATGTTGTTCGAAATTCACTTGCCGGACTTTGAGCTTCGCGATGTAATTCGCTCATGGCTGAATCCCGTGAATCAACCCGGTTTTCTAATGCGCTCCAAGGTTTTAAAATGCGTCGGATTTCTTGACGAAAACCTAAGCTTTTCGATGGATTTTGACTACTGATTACGTATTAGTTTGCATTGCAAAACAGGAAAAATAGATCATGTGAGCCAAATTTGGAGCTGTTTTCGTCGTCATAGCCAATCAAAGTCTTCATTGCTAAAGCGGGCGGAAGTGGAAGATCATTTTCGTATCTTGGAGAAAATTTTTAAATATGAGGATCTGCCAGTAGATTTGCGAGTGTTCCATCCATATGTTGAAAAGAAAGTTAATCTTAAGGCCGCATTTTACTTTTATAAAATAGGAGATGCCGCGAGAACTCGCTTATATGCTCTAAAAGCCTTACGAGGCCCTGTGGATCCCTCCAGTGTAAACGCTCTCAAGCTGTTTGTTCTCGGGACTTTAGGTAACTGGTTAATGAATAGATTGCGGAAGTGGTATAGGTGTGTTCGGCCTGTTAGGATTTCATACAAAATTGTATATCAAATAAGGTATAAATGAAATGATATGGACATCTTTGTGATTGCGGCCTAGAAGGTCTTCACCGGCACCGAGCCGGCCTGATGGGCGCTCGAAGGGGTGAAGGCCTTGGCCCACGATGCTTTCTCCCACCTGCTCCCGTGACAGTCTCTCGACACGGGAGGAAGAATGTTTATTAAATCGGATGCCTTTCTCAAGAAATCTAAAGATTGTCTTAAACCATATTATTTGGCTCTGATTATCGGTGTGATCTCTTTATTGGCTAACTCTCTGTTTCTCGATCGGACACCACCTGTTACTTTTGACGAAGTAGGTTATGCCAGCCCCGCTTACGAGCTGCTTTTTTATGGAAAATTAGCAACTAAAGTATTTAAAGGTTTCATGAAACTGGAAGATTATACATTTTGGCAGCCCCCCCTTTATTTTGTGGTGCTATCATTGGTGTATAAATTTTTTGGATTTGGTATGATTCAAACCCGTATGGTCGGGGTTTTCTTCTATGCTGTTTGCGTAGTTCTGATCTTTCTGATATCCATACAGATGTTTCGCGACATCAAAATAGCCACTTTAGGAGCAATCTTGCTCGCATTAGACCCTATTTTCGTCCAATACAGTCGCCATGGACGTATGGATACTTTGTCTATCGGGCTCGCCTTGATAGCAGTATATCTGTATTTGTTGCATGTTATTCGCCGACAATATACCGAAGGATCCGTAAGATCGATGAAGATGCTAGCGATTGCAGGACTTTGTATAGGCTTATCCATACTAGCTCACTCCCTTGGTGTGATGACGTTTATCGGCTTGTCAGTAGCTATTTATTTAGATTATTACTGTGTTGGCCGTCGTTTTCTGAATTTATTATCATTTTGGTTAGCTATTACGATAGTTTTGTCGTTTTGGTTTATCTATATCCTTCATGATCCATCTCTTTTCATAAAACAATTCTTCGGGCATGTGAGTCAGCATACGAACCGCCTTGGGCCGATACAGGCCCTATTTGCTGAGATCAATGATCGTTATATTGAAGGCTATAATCGCCATCCATTTGTGTTTATAAGCGCTATGATAGGTTTATATTTGATGATATTTGATCAAAATCGCATCGATAGGCCACACAAGAAATTGTTCTTAACCCTGGTTCTGGTGGACATGGTTTTTCTCGCTGTGGTAGTATTGAAAGTTCCGTGGTTTCTTCCCTATATTGTCCCATGGTTTTCTGTGGCTGGATCCTTCTTCCTAGTTCGTTTCTGGGAGATTACAAAACATTCTAGAAGGAAAACTATTCGAGCATTATATTATAGTTGGATATTCCTTGTGGGTGTCAATCTCTTGTTGGCCGGTTTACCTGCTAGATATGCTGTCGCCTTAATTCAATGGGATGGCAGGGATGTCTTTCGTTTTAACCAAGAGATAGGAAAATACATCCCACCTGGCAATGAGGTGCTTGGACCTTATACGTTATGGTACGGCTTAACAGCCTCAGGTTCCAATTTATATAGTTTGGAGATGTATGGGAACACACATCTCCCATTACAGGACTTTGATTACATTATACTGCCTGGACCTCTTGATCATTTGTCGAGTTACATCTACAAACCACTTGATCCCGAACTAGCAGGATTTTATAATGATCTCTCCCGGATATTTAAGACCCATCTTGAACAGCATTGCTTCTTGTTGGGGAAGGTTGAACTCCCTCTTCGGCCCTTGCCTGGTGTTTCGATTAATCCATACCGTGCCATTATCTATAAATGTGGGGAGACTGCCTATTGACCCGCCGTTAAAGAGGGCTGAGCGGGCGAGATAATCTTCCCTCTCTTGTTGCGTCATTGGTTTAAGCAGGATAACTGTCTGTTGTTGCCCTACATTATATGTCTCTGAGCACTGGATGGGAAGAGTTGGCACTTTTAAGTAAAGAACGGTTAACTAGGAGCCGGCTTATGTGAGATAGACCCCATCTGAAATCTGTCTTCCACGCAAGGAGGACAGGGATGTCGGTCAATCGTCTGCGTTCTGTCTCGTTGAGGCAGGTGATGTGGCTTCGCCCTAAGGAACGGATCACTCCGCTGCGAGATGTGAGTTGGCTCATGGTTGGGATCCATCTATGTTGCTCTGTCCACCTGATCCAATCGCCCTATGCGGGTCGTTAGTCTGGCTTTCCACCCAGAGCTATTCCGATCGCCTGGACGTAGTCCAAGATCCCCTGAGGCCACAGTTTGGACATCCTACAATGGGCTCTGCAGGTCTATGTCCGGCGGTTGATTCCCTCAGGTTTCCCGATCCTGCAGATGGGCGATAGGGAGCTTGGCACTGTAGGGGTCATCCGGTAATTGTGAGGATGGTGGGATGTCCTGCGGTAGAAAGCCAGCCATCGGATTCGGCTTTCCGGTGGCGAGGGGCGGGGCTTCGAGGATGGGATTCGGGAGTCCGGTCAGCGTCGGTGGTTGGGCCAGGGGCCGTTGACTCGCACACACGGGCACCCAACGAACCGGTTGGCCCATTGGGAAAAGGGCGAGGATAACCCATGGTTGCGGGTCACCCATCTTTCCTCCCAGAAGGAGTCCTTGAGGGCCTATCGTAGTCGAATGCAGATCGATGAGATGTTCATGGACCTGAAAGGGAATAAGTTCGATCTGTAAAGTACTTGTCTGGTTCATTTCTGCGATTATCCGGCTTGATCCTGGTGGTTCTTTTGTTACATCTCAGTCCCACTGAATCGACCCACAGACCTTGTTCGGATTTAGTCAGCTTCGTGGCATTGGTGGAGAGTTAGCATAACCCAGTATGTCCGAGACCATGTGTGATGCATGAGCTTCAAAAAGGCAAGTGGTTCGGCATGAAAGGCTTCTTTCTACCTTTCAGGGCTTCTTCTACCCCATCTACTTCCTCATCCTCCGGAGGATTTTGAAATGAGTTCTATAGATGGTCATCGGCTAGTAATTGTTACTAATATTCCTAGTCCTTATCGTCTACATCTCTTTGAACATTTATATCGTATCATGCGACCCAAGGGTCTATCGCTTGAGGTCATGTTTATGGCCGAAACAGAGCCATGGCGTTATTGGCGTTTCGACTCATCGCGCTGGGGGTTTCCACACAAGGTGCACTGGGGATTGCATCCTTATTGGCGAGGTATCCCCTTTCATATTAACCCTACTATCCTTTACGATGTCTGGCGCCGACCGCCCAATTGGCTGATGCTCGGTGGTTCCTGGGCAATGCCCACAACGGCTCTTCTCGCCGTCAGTCCAAGGTGGGTTGGTCCCCGATGTCTAAAGCTATGGTGGCTGGAGGCCAATGAACGTTCAATGAAATACCGCACGGGTTTGGTGGCATGGCTGCGCAATTGGATTGTTTCAAGGGCTGATGCGTTGGTGTTACCAGGAAAAATTGCCCAAGAATGGGCAGATTCTTCTCTGAAAGTTCAACTTCCAAAGATCTGGTTGCCCAATGTCGTGGACGAAGGAATTTATCGGGATCGTGTAGAAAAGACTCGAGTCTACTCGAGAGAGATCAGGGAAAAATACAAAATCCCCCAGAATGAGATCGTGGCTTTATTGCCAAGTCGTCTTGCGCCTGAGAAGAATATTGTAGGACTCCTTAAGGCTATTAGTGAAGATTGGCCGAAAGGACTTTGCCTTCTTATCGCTGGAGATGGACCGCTATACCATCACATCGCAGAACTGATAAAACAAACGAATAGGGTGAAGATGCTTGGCTATCAAGACACGGAAAGGATGATCGAATTGTTCGCCATGTCGGATCTTGTGATCCTTCCTTCTCTCCGCGATCCTAATCCTCTGGTGATCATCGAGGCTTTGTGGGCGGGTCTTCCGGTGTTGGCTTCCATAAATGTGGGTAATTGGCCTGAGGCCATTGAGCCGGGACGCAACGGCTGGCTTTTTGATCCAACCCAACCTCAAGAAATGCGAAAAGCGGTCCTCGAGGCCGTTGCGGTCGGCCGTGACGGCCTGCGAGTCATGGGAATGCGCTCACGTGAGATCGCCTATGAACGCTTTGAGACATCGACCGTCGTCCATCGTTTTCTTGATCAATTGTTAAATTTATCATAGAATAGTGGAGGTAAACATGTCAACGGACAATACAATCCGTATATTGTTTATTGGCACGGCCTCTCCTCCAGATTTGTGGATGAAATCTTCCGCCTTTTCGGCTGCTGCTAATAACTTCCAAATAGGTCTGGCAAAGGGTTTATTGAAGGCGGGTGTCAGAGATATTGAGTTTATTTCTTTGTTACCGGTGCCGGCCTTTCCTCGCGGACCGATTGGCGTTTCATCACGCCGCTATGTCCTATGCGACCGGATTAAGGCCCTTGCTCCTGGTTTTCTTAATTTACCGTTCCTTAAGCGGATGTCCATCTTATTGTCTTTCACGAAAATTGTTCTCTCTAAAACCAAAACAGAATCGTATGATGTTATTCTTGTTTACAACCCTCTTGTGTCATATTTGGCGCCTGTCCTTTGGGCTGGAAAGCTACGTGGAATTCCTGTTGTCCTTATCTTGGCAGACATTTCACCTAACAATTGGCTGCAGAGATCTCTGCTTCAGAAATGTGATGGAGTTATTGGGCTTTCTAAGCAGGCAATAATGGATTTAAGCAAAGGAATACATGGGATGTGCCTCGAAGGCGGTATTGACGTATCCAGATGGGAAGATGTGCATCAATCAGACGAGATTGTTGAAGGTCAGTGTTTGATTGTCTATACAGGATCTCTTAACCAATATGGAGGTGTAGATTTGTTGTTAGACGCCTTTAAATTACTTAAGGGGGATTATCGGCTAGTCATTAGTGGCCGTGGGGAGTGGGAGGGGAAAGTGCGGGCAGCCGTAGCGCAAGATGATCGGATCGCATATGTCGGATTTTTGTCTGACAATGAATACCGCGCATTATTACGCCGGGCGACCGTGTTAATTAATCCACGTCCTTCCAATATTCCTGAAAACAAATACAATTTTCCATCTAAGTTGTTAGAATATCTGGCTAGTGGTCGACCAGTAATCAGCACAGCTACGGCTCACGTAGCGGAGGAATACGGGGATAAGGTTTTTCTTTTGCGCGAGGAGACCCCCCAGGCGTTGGCGCGCCTGATCGAACAGGTATGCTCTCTGAGCGAAGAGGAGCGGAAAATCATCGGTCAACGTGGCCGGGAGTATGTCATAAAGTTCAAAAACTGGGATATTCAGGGGCAACGTGCATATCAATTTCTCGTTAAAATAGTAGAGAAATCTCAGAGATCATCCTATTTAAACGACTAAATCAGCCATGCGCATCGCCATAGATGGCACGGCACCTGTAATAGGTGGAGGAATAACCTGGCTAAGAGAGATGGTGCCAGCCTTATGCGCGGCATCACCGGAAGACACGTTCTGGCTGTTCTTGAGATCCGATATGCTTGAGCTTAAATTGAGGGCGCCTACTAACTGTGACCATTTGTGGATCACGCTACCCCCCAAAGCCCGTGTTATGGGGCGATTGGTTTGGCAACAGGTTGTCCTACCTCTTTGGTTATATAAGATTAAAGCAGATGTTCTCCTGGCTCCCTATGATATTGCTCCGATTTTTGCGCCATGTAAGGTGGTGTTAGGGATTCAGAACGCCAGTCCCTATTATGTTTTATCTCCCAGCAATTGGTTAGGCCGAAGAAGGCTACAACTTTTGAGGTGGTTAACAAAGATATCCGCCTGGCGGGCTGATAAGGTGTTCTTTGTTTCAGAGTGGTCCCGCCAAGCGATCAGTCGTAAACTCCGATTGCCTCTTCAGAAATCCCATGTGATTTATCACGGTGTATCAGATCGTTTTCAGCCACGAGAAAAGAAACCTGCCGAACAATTTTGTGGTTTATCCCCTTATGTCTTGGTGGTTGGGAGTGTGTGTTTTTATAAGGACTATATCACTTTGATTAAAGCATGGAAGATCGTTGTAACTAACATGAAACAATACATCAAAAAGCTGTTGATTGTTGGCCCAATATTGGAATCACAATATTATCAGAAGTTGATCTCATTAGCGGACGATCTAAAGATTAATGAGAGCGTTTCGTTTGTATCTTCGGTTCCTCCAAGCGAGATGCCAGCATTGTATCAAGGAGCTTTAGCGCTGATAATGCCTTCTTATACAGAGACTTTTGGCTTACCCATGTTAGAGGCAATGGCATGTGGTATCCCGGTGATCGCTTCGGATATCCCGGTTGCTCGTGAGATTTGTGGGGAAGCGGCGTGTTATTACAGGCTTGGAGATCCGGAAGACTTGGCGGAAAAGCTTATCTATGTTTTAAAAGATACCGACAAGCGTTCTGAGCTGATAAAGTCCGGCAAGGAACGCGCGCAACATTTCTCTTGGGACAAATCGGCCGTTAGATTACTACAACTGTTGCGAGACGCTCTTTGAGCTATAAAATAAATTGATAATGCGATATAAAATATTTTCTGAAGAAGAATTCTACGACGCTGTTGCTCAACGTCTCCTGAACACCGAAGATTTGATTGTGAAGGATCCTGCGCGCTTCCTTGCGGGTTCCATGGACGCCTTTCGCTTTATGATGGAACGGATAGGATCTGTCAAAGGCAAGAAGGTGCTTGACTATGGTTGCGGAAGTGGATGGCTTGGTGTATATCTTGCCAAACAGGGAGCACGGATTGAGGGATTTGATGTCTCGGGAAGGCTTGTTGAGGTAGCTTCCTTGAGAGCAGAAGTCAATGGCGTCTCTCATGCCTGCATATTTCGGAAGATGATAGCCGAAGATTTGGAGTATCCGGATCAATCCTTTGATCTTGTCGTGGGGATTTCTATCCTTCACCATGTGGAGCTTGGCAGAGCTACATATCACCTCCAGCGTGTGATGAAAAACGGAGCCCTGGCCATTTTCATTGAGCCTCTTGGCGAAAATATTCTATTGAATTGGGCGAGGGAAAGGGTTTTCATTGTGCATCATGGCTTAGTGAAGGACAAAAGTACAGAGCATCCTCTAACCTACCATGACATCCATGCCATGGGGCGCAACTTCGCCGAATATCGCTGGAGGGAGTTCCAGCTGTTCTCCATGGTCAGGAAGTTTATCGGCGATGGGCTTACCGAAGCCATGCGTCTGGACAGGCTGGATGAATGGCTCCTGAGAAAGTTCCCTTCTCTCAAGAAGTTTTGTCGTTTGGTCGTTGTTGAGTTTCGGAAGGGGCAGGGGGAAGAAAAAATCATTCGTCGGTAATCATGAAGCAAATTGTTCAGAATTACAAGACTGGCGCGCTTCAATTGACTGATGTGCCCACGCCGGCCCGTGCCCGGCAGGGGCAGGTGCTGGTCCGCACCATGGCTTCTCTCGTCAGCGTGGGCACGGAGAAATCCATGCTGGAACTGGCCCGGAAGTCCTTGCTGGGCAAGGCGATGGCCCGGCCGGACCTGGTGCGCCAGGTGATCGCCAAGGCCCAGGCCGAGGGCATCCTGGAGGCCTGGCGCCAGGCTATGGGAAGGCTGG
>Ga0080007_1102130_pt1 | contig 22003 bp, 30 predicted proteins | sample OctOCTMetagenome_FD_69210 | JGI IMG/M metagenome (GOLD analysis project Ga0080007, IMG submission 69210) | Hot spring and microbial mat streamer communities from Octopus Spring Streamers, Yellowstone National Park, USA - OCT_B (SPADES... | ecosystem: Environmental > Aquatic > Thermal springs >...
GAAGACCGCCGATCTCACGGACAAGATAGACCAGGTCAAAGTGTATATGGACCTCGTCAGGGTACCTCACCGTTTCTTCCAGTATGGCGAGGGGCAACGGCCTCTCGACAGCGTTCTCGTCGCTGTTTATTCCGCGTGTAGGACCTATGGGCTCAACCCGGAGTCCGGTCTCCTCTTCGAACTCCTGGACCACCGTCTCGAGAGGCGTCTCGCCGTTCTCTACGTGGCCTCCGGGGTAGAGATACACGCCTAGTCTTCTATGCCGTATCATCAAAACCCTCCCGTCTCTGGCGAAAAGGTTAGTAGGCGGCGGTATTTCGCCTGTCTCGCATAGAGAAGTCTCACGTACTCCCTCGCCACCGTGGCGAATGCCAGTAGGCCTTTTGGTCTGTACACTTCTCTTAATCTTTTCCTCGTATACTTCGTATCTGCTGAACTCCAGCTCTAGCTTGACCTCCCTAACCGAGCCGTTTTGGGCGCAGAAGGCCTTCGACGAGGTGAGGGAGAGACACGCCTCAGACTCGTCTCTAGCCACATACACCTCCACCGTGTAGGGGTGGAGGATGCTCATAGGCCTTTGTTTTACCACCTCCACCATCCACGGAAACCTCCGCATAACCTTGGCAATCTCCACCAGCCTATCCCTAAGGATCGCCCACTTCTTCACCCACTCCCCACCGAATGTCTACAGTAAGGATTTCCTCAAGTGTATAGCTGTTTTTAAACTGGTGCACGGAGATGTGGAGTAGACGCGGAGAGGCAACCTCAGCCCGGCTCTCGGCGGCGCCGTACTCCGCGCATCATAAGCTGTATTCAGAGGCCGTGGCTTCCTCCGTCGCTTCTGCCGTTGTCCTCGCCGAGGTGGGTCAGTTCAAGGAAGCTGTGCAATACGTGCAGAAGGCGGCTAAGACGCTTTACGAAGCGGCGAGAGACGTCTTTGAGCACGTAAGGGTTACGGCTCAACGCCTCGTTAAGCTGTTTGTGGAAGCCGTCACGCGGGTGCTGGCTTGGATCGACGAGCACAAGGCCTACCTCTTCTTGATGGCCGCCGCGGCTCGGGCGGTTGCGCTGTCTGCCGCGTTGAATATGTGGGGTCTTGAGGAGCTGGAGAAGCTGGCGCATGCCGCCTCTGCGGCGCCGTTTGTGGCTGAGCTGGCGGATGCCGGCGGGAAGGCGGCTGAGAGGTTTGGGGTGGTGGCTGATAGGTGGAAGATGGACGATAAAGAAGAGGAGAAGAAGATAGAAAATATCATCAAGGAGATTATCAACGCCCCTCTGGGGGGTGGAACCTCTCAGAGTAGCAGGAGGCCGTTTGGGGCGCTTCTGAAGCTGGCGGAGTCTGCGAATCTGCCCAAGACTCTCGTGGAGTTGAGGGAGGCGCTGAAGAATGTCAAAGACGAGGTGGCGCAAGGCGCCGCAGTGGTCGCGGCGCTTGTTTTGTACAAGACGCTTGTGAAAAACGCAGAGGCCTACGGGAAGTGGGCGAGGTGGTACGACTGGGCGAGGGGTCTGGTCGAGAAACGAGAGTTCACTGTGACGACCAGCGATATCAAGAGACTCCGCGGGGCGCAGAAAAGGCTGGAGGAGGCGGCTGAGGAAGTGAGGAGGGAGCTGAACGCCGTGTCGGCGCTGTACGCATCGCACAGCCGCGACCTATGTGAAAGGCTCAGACCCCACCTGGAGGTGAACGTAGAGAAGGTAAAGAAGGCGGAGGAGCTGGCGGTGGCTAGGAGCGGCGAGTTGGGCGAGTACTCAGACGTTAATATGGGGGTTAAGGTTTACGCGGCCCTTCTCTCCGCGGCGAGAGGCGGTATATGCGGACACGCCGCCATATTGCTTATGGACGAGGGCGCTCTGGCGGATGTTGCGTTACTGACGCCACTGAGCGCCTACGACAGGGCCTGGGAGGTCGCCAAGGGACGCGGCGAGTCCGTCGACCCCTCCCGCTCGCCTAGGGGGGCGGTAGACAGGGAGGAGAGGGCCGCCTCTGTGCTTCTGCTGTTCTTAATTGGATACGGCGAGGCGGATCTCAAATTTAGACCCGTCGAGAAGAGAGACAAGAAGGATGGCGAGAAGAGACGCGTCGAGAGGGGGTTCCAAGTGTTTAGGACCTTCGGTAGCGTCGAAGCCTTAATCGGCGAGCTGTGGATAGGAGATGCGGCCCGCTTTAACATCAGCAAAGAGGAGTTGAGGCGTTTTGTGGAGGAGGCAATGAAGGTGGTGCCAGACCTCTCGGGGATTAAGAAGATATGGCATGCGCTGGAGTGGTTTAACGCAGACGCGTCGTTCGCTTGAGGGCGGATAGTGGCCGGCACCGCCGATATTCGGCAGGCGGCTTGGTACATCCATCTCTTCGGTGAGCCTGAGTCGATAAGCGGCGGAGCCAACGTCACTAAGGAGGGCATCAAGCTCAATGTCACTATGCACTGGCCAAGGAAGCGCTTGGACGACATCATCGCCAAGGAGGGAGGGGAGCTGAAGCCCCTCCTCGACACTGCGCAGGAGGTATCGCAGGTGCACAGAGGCGACCGCGCCGTCAATAGCTGGCGGGAGCTGGTAGACGCCATAGACTGGCGCTGGGTCTTGAAGAGGGTCGAGGAGCTGACCGGCGCGTTGAAGCCCTGGATTGGCCCCGAGAGAGCGAGCAACGTCGAGAGGGAGGGGTGGGTGAGGAGGATGCTGGGCGAGCTGGCGCTCCTAACACACTTCGCTGAGACCAGGAGGGGCAAGGACGACGGCAGATGGCGCGAGGAGAGGGCCAAGAAGCTGGCTAGGGCTGTGGAGGTGTTGAGCAGTGGGAGGATAGTCGGCGATCACGCCGAGAGGCTGGCCAAACTGATTATCTACTACGCCGAGGGGCATAAGACATATGCAGAGGGGCTCATCGAAAAACTAGCTGATGAGGTTGGCGTCTCTATGGAGGAGGTGCGAGATGTCGTTGAGTTCGTCCTAAGCGATATGTACTGTCTAGCTAGGGATTGTGCTAGGGATGAGGTGTTTAGGAAGTTTGTCGCCCCAGCCCTTGAGCTGGTTATGCTGGACAAGGCGCTGAACGACAACGACGATCCCAACAGAGAGAGAGCCCGGCTCCTCTTTGGCGAGATGTACGCAACTGCGATTGCGGGAGACGGCCGCGTGGGACCGAGTGAGGTCGTGCTGGCCGTCGGTGGGGAGCTTGGCGGCGGCGCCGCGCTACTGCGCCTAGCCACGTTGCATCTGCTCAACGAGCTTCTGTCAAACGAACTGAAGTTCAAAGTGCGGATATACGTGGGCGAGGGCAGGTATTACATCATAGCCGCAACCGGCGAGAATGCGGCGAGGTTTATGCGTCTCCTCGCCGTCTCTGCGCCGTCGGCCGGCGGAGAGTATTTAAGCGAAAAGTTCAATGAATTCGTGAAGGAGGCCCGGGTGGAGGTGCAACTCGACAAGAACAGCATAAGGCGGACTGAGAAAGGCCTCGTCGCCGCCGATTTGACCATATCGGTAGCCGGCGTCGCCGAGAAGTACATCGTGTATCTGCGGAACACGGTCGAGCTCCGATTCGTCTCGCCGGACCGGAGCCGCGCCGAGCTTGCGGCACTCCTTCTGAGGCATGCGGGCGTCACACCAAAGGTGAAGAAGGTGGGCGACAGAGACGTGTGGTACGTCTACGCCACAACCCACAAGCTTGCGGCCGGCCGCATAGAGCTTAGAGACGCCATCGCCAATATCGTTAGGGAGGCCGCCGCAAGAGGCTGGGTGGACGCCAATAAGGCTGAGGGCTGGCTGGAGGAGCTGGAGAGGGGGCGCGTGTTGAAGGAAGGATGGCCAGAGTACAGCATACAGCTAGTAAAGGGCGCGCTGGTAGTTAGATTCGCCTCCACCAACCCCGACGACATAAGAGGGAGGTACAGCGGTTTAGGGAGATGGGCCTTGAGGAGGGCAGACACTTCTCGGTGAAGATGCCGGAGAAGGGCCGCGAAGGCTATGTGTATATCCTTAAGAAGGGTCTTGAGTGCGTCTTTTTTGTACGGCCCCTGGCTGTCTGAACACGGCTCTGGGAGGCAACGGGAGCTGGCGGCTGAGTTTGTAGAGTACATACTTCAGAGGGCGGAGAAGGCGGGTGAAGACGTGTACAGAAAGGCCGAGGAGATCGTGAAGGAGGGGATGTCGAGGAGCTCTCTGACGCTGAAGGGCTTCGAGAGGGAGGTCGAAGTGGAGGGCAGGACATACGTGGTGATGGTGATAGACGGAAGGGCCGAGTTTGGAAGGAGCAAAAGCGGCAAGATGTTGCTGAGAATCAGGATAACGGCGGAGGTGGACGGCGCAAGGCGCGAATACAGGATTACATACAGCAGACACGCTGGAATTAACAAGGCCGAGGGTTACGCCACGGCCAATGTAGATGCCCCCGGCGGCAGAGAGGCAGACGCCGAGAGGCTCTCAGCGCTGATTAAGGCCCTTACGGGCGAGGAGCCGAGGATACGCCGCATGAAGGACGGCACCATAATTATAATCATGTAGCAAGAAACACCTAGAAGGCTTCAAACGCTATGCCGAACTCGCGGACGCCATAGAGAAGTGGCTAGAGAAGACAGGCCGCTAGCCGCTAGCAGAGGAGGACTCAAACAGGTTGGTCTGTACCTCCTCTATCACGTAAGAGGCCGTACAAAAAGGTCGCTATAAATAGGCCCCCTCGGCGTTAACACCGACTTCTTCAGCTTTATCTTATCCACAGTCACAACTCCGAACTCAACCCCTCTGTAACGCGTTACTAACTCCCGCAACTTCTCCACGTTGCGGCCGGACTTTATCCTACCTATGGTCAAATGCGGCGTGAACTCCCTATCTTCCTCATGCTCGGCGAATTTATCCACGGCCTCCCTCACCACATACGCCAGCCTTACCAGCTGTTCTGCACCTTGAGAAACGCCGATCCACAACACCCGCGGTCTGGACATGTCTGGAAACACGCCGACGCCAGACAGCTTTATCTGAAACTTGTTCATCTTGACGCCTGCAAGGGCCTTAACGACGTCGTTGATCCTGCTCTGTGGGATCTCCCCCAAGAACCGGAGAGTTAGATGTAGATTTTCCCTCTCCACGAGTTTTATGTCAAGCCCAAGCCGCGCAACCTCCCTCTGCACGTCCTCAATCTTCCTCGCCACGTCAGGATCGTCGATATCCACCGCGATGAAAGACCTGACGAGGCTCATATCCTAAGGCGGTACGTCCATTTGGCAAGCAGATCACAGTTATGAGGTGCTATGAAGCTGACCCCGCATTTATCCGAGTAAGGGCAGTAGGTACAGGGAATCGACAACAGAAGTCTCAGCTCCTCCGGAAGAGCCTCGAAATCCACTGCAAAGGTCTCCGCGGCTTCCTCCCGTATTTTACTTAACAACTTATACGCCTTCTCGGTTAGCCTAATCACGTACACGCCTCTTTTGTTGCCCCCCACCCTCTCACGGGCGATAAGCCCCCTCTTCTCAAGCCTAGCCAGAATCGGGAGCCCCGTCTTGCTGTCTATGCCTATGTACTTCCAGAGATTTCTCTGCTGATAGCTTCCGCCAAGTCTCTCTAATCCTTGTAGTATCTGGATCTCCACCTCGGTGAGCACCTCAGACTCTTCTGTAAATTCCTGGGTAGCCACAGGCAGAGACCGCACCCCTCTTTAAAAAGATTCTATATAGTCACCTCCACGTATAATACATCTGCCAGCTCCTTCAAAAGCTCCCTGACAGGCCCCTCGGTGGAGTCCGCGGCCTTCGCCAGCTCCTTCTGCGTTATCTCCACGCCGGCCATGTAGCAAGCGTAGAAGACCGCGGCCGCCGCAAGCACCTGCGGCTTCCTGCCGTTTCTAATACGCGGCGACGAGATTATGTAGCGCAGTATGTCCACAGCTATGCGTTGCACCTCAGCCGACTTCTCGTCTCCTATGCCCAGAGCTGACACTATCTTAGGTATGTAGATCCTCGGATCTACGCGCGGCGGCTTAATGCCTAGCTTGTTGGCAACGCTCATCAGCTCCATATATGCAGACACGAAGGTAGACCTATCCACCCCCAGGTTCTCAATTAGACTTTTCAAAGTTATGGCGGCAACGCCGTGTTTCTTAAGCGTGAAATAGAGAGCCGCGGCGAAGCTCTCCAGCCTAGGCGCTCTATACCCCGCGTCATACAGCTTCTTATAAAGCACCACGGTCTCCTCAACGACGGCTTTAGGCAGGTTCAACTTCTGCCTAGCCGCGTCGAGGAACTCCCTGATGTCGGTTTCAACGCGTTCAAGAGGCGTCGACATAGGGCGCGCGAATTTCTTAAGGCTCAGCGCCTTGAGCTTATCCGTGATCTTCACATTGCCGTACTCAATATCCCCCAGCGAGGAGCCTATGGGGCCTGAATACGCCCTCGAGGATTCAGGCTTCCTCCACTCCGGCCCCAGATCCGCCACCCCCTCCTTTATAACAGCCCCGCAGTTTTTACATATCACCTGCCCCCGCTCGTAGTCCACGGCAACTTCGTTAACGGCGCCGCACTCAGGGCATCTATACTCCTCTATCTCAAAAATCAGCCTCCTGGTCATTTCCTCCTCCGCCTGTCTAAGTCATGCGGCTTCACGTACAGAGGTTGACCCACCACGGTTTCGTCACGCGTCAAGGGCTTCACCAGCCCGTATGGGTTTTTCACGTTTCCTATCACGTCGTATAACACGCCGACTTTTTTCATAGTGTATGTGTATACATTGACGTAGAGGGGGGGAACCTCGCTGAGCTTCACCACGAGGTTCCCGAGGCGTGAGTAATGAAGAGCAAGACCAATACGCTTCATTAAAACAACTGTAGGCCCGGCTTAATAATAGTTACCCCCTCCAATATCTGGGTAATACAACACGAAGAAGATGGGGTTGAGATTTCTGACCTCCTCCCCGCCCTAAAGGGCGGAGGTTCCCCCTTAGGGCGGCTCATCAGCACCCTCGCCCGGCCCTCAACGGCCCCTCAGACCGGGGTCATGGAGCTACCCGGGCCAGCACCATGGGTCGTCCGCCCCCAGCAAGAGGCCTAACCTTAGAAACGCCCATCTTTAAAGCTTTTCCACCATCCCCGCCCTTAGGGCTAGGTTTTCGATTATTTTTATAAACCCCAGTATTATGGGAGACCGTGAAGCTAGGCGCCTTCTACAAGGGAAGTGATTTAAAAAAGCCCACAGGCGGAAAGAAGAGGAGGGTCCGCAAGACGAAGAAAAAAGCCCTGGGCGGAGGGCCTCCACAGATACCTAAGCTGGGCGAAAACGACGTAAGATATGTGGAGAGGGTCAGAGGGGGGAACATAAAGGTGAGGATAAGAGAGGTGAGATACGCCAACGTCTATGTGGCTAAAGAAAAGAAGCACGTTAAGGCCAAGATACTCTCCATAGTGTCCACCCCGGCAAACCCCGACTTCGCAAGACGTAACTTCATAGTTAAGGGGGCTGTGATACAGACAGAGGTCGGCAAGGCGGTCGTCACCTCTAGGCCTGGACAAGACGGAGTTGTAAACGCCGTACTCGTAGAATGAAAAAGAAGGGGGGCAGAATCCTCTGGCTTGTTTACCTAGACTCCTCCATCCCGCGTTCGAGGGGTAGAATACTCCCGCGGAGTCAGTCGGTGAACAGACCCACGCTCCAGGAGGTTGCCCAAGCCCTCGAGAGGCTGGGGTACAGATACCAAACGTTTCCAGACAAGAAATACCCGGCCCTCTGGTTTGAGGAGAAGCTACAGGGCTACGTGGTGGTTGAGACTGAGGAGGAGATAAGAGCCGTGGCCGCCAAGGTGGCTGAGGAAATCAAGAAACAGAGGAGGTAATGTACACGGTGTTTTTCATAGGCACGGCGGGCTCCGGCAAGTCCACCCTCGTGTCGGCTCTCTCCACCTGGATGGACGACCAAGGCTACGACGTCGGAGTGGTTAACTTGGACCCGGCGGCTGAGTACCTGCCCTATGTTCCAGACATAGACATCAGAGACAGGATAAGCGCCAGGAAGATAATGAAGCAGTACAAGCTCGGCCCAAATGCCTCAATAATCGCCGCGGTGGACATGGCCGTCACGGAGGCTGAGAGGATTAAAGAAGAGATGGAGGTAGTCGGCGCGCCTATTTACTTAATCGACACGCCGGGGCAAATGGAGCTGTTCGCCTTCAGACAAAGCGGCGCGTACCTCATCCAGAAGCTCTCAGACGTCCACTCCTTGGTGGTCTACGTGGCTGACGCTGTATATGTCCAGTCCATCGACGGCTTCACCACCACCATGCTCCTCGCGCTTTCAAGCAGAATAAGATTCAAGAAGCCGCAGATACTGGCGGTGAACAAGGCCGACCTACTCCCCGAGGAGGCCTTGACCAACATAATCAACTGGGCAGAGGACCCGGACACGTTGCTGGACTCCATAGACCTGCCCACGTACGAGAAGGAGATTCTGCGCTCCATCGCAAACATGGGGGGCTTCGTGGAGCCGCTCTTCGTCTCCGCAAAGACCGGCGAGGGCCTAGACAAACTGTATTACCAGATCCAACTTCACTACACAGGCGGGGAAGACGCTCAGCTACCCCCTTGATAGGGCCTTAGGTGGTCGGCAGTGGTGATTATGATCTTCTTCTTGTCGCCCAGGTAGGTCTCCACGACATATGCCTTTCCTCTAACATCCACGACAACGCCCACCTTGCCCTGGTAGCGCCGGTGGGGGGCGGTTGGTATGAATGCGGGGTCTATGTCGATCACCACCTTGTCGCCCGGCTTATACTCGTAGAGAAGCCGAGACAGCCCAGGCATCCCGCGTTCCCTCGGCTTTTTACTAAGCAACTTCCTCGACTTGTAACGGTACCCATGGGTCCTCTTAACCATGCGCCCTCAGAAGCACAAGCTTATTAAATTTTTGGCGCAGACGACTGTTAATTCCAGTCGCCGTATTTTAGGGAGACTCCGCAGTCTATAGCATAAACAGCTCAGGGGGTGCATTGGGCGGCTACCGGCGGCTTGTCTCCTCCGTCCAGCTCGCGATGGTGTCTGCGAGTTCGGCGTAGCGGGCGAAACCCTCCAGATGCCCTTCGTAGCACGCTATCTTTATCTTGCCGTTCTTCAGGCGGTACACCTTCGGCTCCTCGTCGGTGAGGGCCTTTATTACGGCGGCGAGTCTCTCGGCATCTGCCTACCTGCCGCCGGGGGCGTCGGACCTGGCGTAGGCGAAGCCCAGTGCCGCGTTGTGCTTTCCATACCTGCCGTAGGTGGTTGTGTAGTCGCGCACTACGCCGTCTACCTCGGCCGTTATCTTAATCCTCAGGTGGGATTTGCCATCTCTGCCCTCCTCAAGCTCGGCGTCTCCGCCAAAGACCTTCACCATGTGCCTTCTGCCACCTACCTCGACCACCCCCTCAAAGCCCTTTAACGTCAGAGAGTCCCTCAACATCCCCTCCTCTACTATCTCTTTGGCTTTTTCGTAATCCTCTTTGCCAGCCTCCCAAGCCCTTCGGAGTGTATACTCCACGAACTCCGCCGCCAGCCTCCGTTGTTCTCTCTCGCCGTGTTCAGACAGGCGGCGCGTTCAAGGCCCTTCCTAAGGATCGAGACGTAGCCCGTCTTGTCGCCCTCCCCAAGCCCCATCACACTGAGACGCTGTGCCTGGCTCTCTATGCTTTTGGGGGCGATGGAGGCGAATCTAACCACCAGCGCGCTCTTGGCCAACCGCACAAGGTACTTCGGCCAGCTCTCCTTCGACACGCGGCCCTTCTCCAGCTTTTTCAGCTAGCCCTCAGCCTTGCTGGAGTCCGCCCAGCCCCTCGCGAGGGCTGTCTTGACGACCTCAGCTATGGCGTTTCTGAGCTCTTTGCGCCCGGCAGCAAGCATGTCGATGGTGTCTCTAATGTACAAGACGTCTCTGCCGCCCATCTCCGCCTTCCGCACCTCCGCGCTAACCCCCACAAGCCTTAGTATGTGGGCCGCAAGCTCCACGCGGCTCCGGTCCGTCGATTGGAATTGGAGTACGATTGCGTCCTTGCGCAGATATACGTCATACTTGACGGCGGTGTCAGCCTCAGATATGGTCAAATCGGCGGCTACGTTGCCAACCTGAGTGAGCCTTATGTTGTCGAACCGCACCTCCACCTGGGTCTCCTTCACGAAATCACTGAACTTTTCGCTTAAATACTTCCCGCCAGCCGACGGCGCCGTCACTGCGAGAAGGCGCATAAACCTCACAGCATCTTCGCCGTAGGCGGTGCCTGTGGATGCGGTGAGACGGCTTTTGGCGAAGTTGCTTAACGTGGGCGAGGATGTCTCGTTGGAGTGTTGATATGGAGCTTTGGCAGTTCTATCAGCATGTGTGGGAGGCTGAGAGGGCGCTTGAGCCGCCGTGCCGACGGCGTGGCTTGTAAAGGGCGGCAAGGCGTTTGCCGTTGTGAGGTTTTCTGCGGGAGGCGGAAATTTTCGGCGGGGCCAAGAGACGCATAAGTTAAAAACGTGGGATATACACAGACAAGTGAGCGTAAAGAAGATACGCAGGTCAGAGGAGGTAACCAACGCGAGGGCTCTCGAGATACTCAGAGAGCTGGCAACCTCCACGCAACTCTCCGAGGAGCAGAGAAAAACCCAGGACTACCTAGAGAAGGTTGTGAAAAGAGATGCTGAAGATGCCGAGACGTTAGTGAGGCAGTTGATGGAGAAGTTCGGCTTCACCCGCGTCACGGCCATCCAGCTGGTGAACCTGTCGATAGAGAGCCTCGATGAGCTTAAGACCGTCCTCTCATACCTTGAGAGAAGAGAATACACAGACAACGAGCTAAGAGAAATCCTCAAGCTCCTCACAGGGCAATGAAAAGCAGAAAGGAGGAGTACGCATATGTAGTAGATGTACTGCCTCCAGAGGTTGCGCTGTATAGGCTCCCCCCAAAGATGCGGAGAGATTTCCCACACGACGTCTTGTATGCCCACCTAGTCGGCGAGGACCACTTCGCCCTCCTAGAGGTTACATTGAAGAAGGGCGCCTCGGTGGACATAGGCGAGAGGGTATACGTGGGGCCCGGCACACGAGACAAGGTGGACAAAATAGTGAGAAGGATAAGATACGACGACCTCCAGCCGCAGGGCAGAGAAAACCTCCGCGTAGTCGTGAGGAAGATCGTGGAGCAGAAACAAGAGTTCTTCATCAAGTGGATCAACACAGCCGGCCCCATCACGTTAAAACTACACAGCCTAGAGCTACTGCGGGGGGTCGGCAAGAAGAAAGTCCAGGAGTTACTAGACGAGAGGAGGAAAAAGCCCTTCTCCTCGTACGAAGACGTGAAGCAGCGGACGGGGATAGACCTGGTAGATCTACTTACAGACAGAATACTGAAAGAAATAGCGGGAGAAGACCCCTACTACCTCTTCGCAACGCCCCCTCCGGCGCAGACTACTTAACCCTAGTGATTTTATAGCGGTCGAGGATCTGCCACACCTCAACTTCGGCGCCCGGGGCAAGCCTGCCCTTTGCCTCGTCCTCCACGTACTTCATAGAGACCTCGACGGTCTTGTAGTCTCTCATGTCCATCAACTGGATGACGTCGCCGGAGATGGAGAGCACCTGAGCCGTGAACTTTTCGATTATGGGCACCTCGACTTGGGCGTCCACGGGGAGGCTTAGCGTCCGCTTAGAGCCGTCAAACACCCCAACTGCAACTATGCGGGCCTTCGCGCTACCGTGTTTGCCCGTCTTAGATTTTTCAATTTCCACAACTCTACAGGGCTCGCCGTCGACAACCACGTAGGAGCCCTCCTTCAGCTCCCCCGCCTCCACGTACTTAGTCGACATGACCCCCTCAAGGCTCAGATATATAAATTTTAGACGCAGGCATGTCTCAACACCTCGCGGCACTTGGGGATGTCCGCCGGAATCTTGGGCACGGCCTCCGCGATCACCTTCTTTATTATTCCAATTTTTTCGATCATCATCTTCTCCACGGCCTCGGCAGTCACGGGCTGGTGCGGCACCCAGACGTCGTAGTCCGTGACGAGGGCTATAAGCCCGTAGCACATGCCGAGCTCTCTAGCCAGATTTATCTCAGGCACAAGAGTCATCCCGATGATGTCGCATCCAAACACCTCACGCCATATCCGCGACTCGGCCTTTGTGCTGAACCGAGGCCCCTCTATACAGACGTAGCACCCGCCGTCGTGTGTCTTGTTATACCTCCTCGCGGCTTCTATCAACACCTGACGTATCTCCTGGGTAAAGGGCTCAAGCCCTATGGAGATGTGGCAGGTCCGCGGACCGTCGTAGAAGGTGTATTCCCTGCCCTTGGTCATATCTACGAACTGGTCTGGGACGACGAAGTCGCCGGGGGCGTAGTCAGGCCTTAGGGAGCCCACTGCGCTGACGGCCACGATGGACCTGACCCCCAGGGCGTGAAGGGCGTATATGTTTGCACGGTAAGGTATCTTATGCGGGGGGTACTTGTGGCCTCTGCCGTGTCTAGGCAGGAAGGCGACCAACCTGCCGGAGACCCGCCCCACTATGACGTTGTCGGAGGGGAGGCCATAGGGCGTGTGCATCTGCACCTCCACCGCGTTTTCAAAAATGCCGGGGTCGTACAGCCCGCTTCCCCCAATTATCCCCAGGGCGGGGAACTCGTCGAAGCCTATTTCCTGAGGTGTTTTTGGGGGTTGGGTGAGTTTGACCATAAATGTAATATCTCTACGTGTTTTAACAGTTGTGGAGGTCTTCGCCCCTACGCCGGCGGAGCTGGTTAGGAGATACGGCGCCAAGAAGCTCCAAGACGAGAGGTATGAAGTCTCCGCGCTCAACCTGCCCTGGGTCTTTAAACAAGAGGTAGACATGGTCCTCAAGCCTGGGGGCAGGTATGTTATTGAGGGCGTACAGGTGGAGGGCTTGACCCCGCCTTGGGAGGCGTATGTGGCGCTTGTGGACCAAAACGGCGACTTCGGGGTGGGCTACGTAGCGGCTAAGCGGCGGAGGATGTTTAGCTGCATCTACAAAACTTATTCGAAGCCTCTGGGGCTCCAGCTGGCGCCCTACATCGAAGTAAAACCCGTGCAGCTCCTCCTCACGGACAAAGAGGGCGTGGTGGGGTGTGTAGACAGAGCCCTCCACGCGAGGTACATAGCGGTTTTTATAAACGCCCCGGCGAACCTGCTCCAGAGCCTCAAAATTGTGGTGACGCCTAAAATTAAGGAGAACGTTTAAATATCCATGAAAAGAAGAAGCCCAGAATGGAGATAAAACTACCTGGTCAAGACGCGGAAGACATCATTGACCAGCTGTTAGGTGGCTCTGAAAATGACGCCTTGATGCAGACGCTCACCAAGGAGAAGGCGCTTGTGAGAATAAGGCTTGAAAACAGGAGGGGACACTACGTGACTATAGTGGATTTCGGAAACGCCGAAGACGCCAAGCAACTCGGCATTAAAGACATGGCGCGGGAGTTGAAAAGGAGACTGGCGGCCGGGGGGACCATAAGAGACAGCTGGATTGAAATACAGGGGGACCACCGTCAGAAGATAAAGAAGCTCCTGATAGAGATGGGCTTCAAAGAAGACAACATACTCATAGATGAGGGAGTTACCGAGGCATAAGATAAGGGAGGCTCTGGAAAGGGGGGACTACAAATCTCTGTCTAGCCTGTGCCTAGAGCTGTTGCAGACGAGCGACTGGCTGGAGGGCTGGAGGAAGATGGAAGAGATAGTGGAGGCAAGCGGGGAATACGTGCTGGCTAAGTTCCTCGCCTCGGCCTACGTCTTGGCGCAGGAGGACATATACAAAATGCTGTCGTCGGCCACACGGGACTTCTTGGCGCGCGACGTGGTTATGTGCCTAGAGAAAACAGCCCAGGTCATAGCTGACTTATCTCGACGAGGGGGTTCTGGAGATACACGCGCACGGCCAGGTGTCTGAGCAACCTCAAAACCAAGGTTTTTTCCCACTGCGTCTCAGACAGTTTTCCGCTGTTGGTCTTCACCTCTACGGCGTAAACAACACCGTCTTTAAAAGCGAATAAGTCAACCGTCTTCAACGCCTTCCTGTGAGCCAGCAACTCAAGAGCGACGGGGCGTAGCGCGTTGAGCAGTTGCCCCCCAAGCGACTCCTCGACGCACTTCTTCAGACAAGGGACATAAATGCTGTGTTCTATAGGGGTCGCCGCCCTCCCCTCTTGCGGGATGCATCGCCCCCTCCAGTAGGTGACGTGGACGTGGCCCGCCTCGGTGGGGACAGAAAAGGTCAACGGCTCCTTCGGCACCTGCTTACATTCGCCGTTGGCCACGCCATGTACAACGGCGAGTTCTAGGAAGCGGATGAACTCGTCGGGCCGCCACACGGAAAATCCACGTTGCTTTAGGAAAGTCTCGGCGACGCACTCCCCCACCCTCCCCAGCTCCGCTTTGTTCACATCTTCGTAAGGGTTGGGATGCCTAGTATGTAAAAGCCGGCTTCCAGTACTGTCTTGACAGCGTTTACAAGCGCAAGCCGGAAGCTCCTCACCGGCTCCTCAGCCTTGAGGACAGGCGCCTTCTCGTAGTAGCTGTTGAAAACAAGGGCGAGGCCATCTAGGTGCTCTGCCGCGTAGTCGGGTCTCAAGGCGGCGACCGCCTCCCGCACCACGCCGGGCCACTCGGCGATTTTTACAACAAGCTCTTGCTCCTCGGGAAGCATGTCGTCGGGCACGGTTGCCTTCCCAACATCGGAGGCTTTTTCAAGAATGGAGTAAGCCCTGACGTATGTATACTGCAGGAACGAGCCCGAGTTCTGCCTCAGATTCAAGACGACCTCCCACTTAAACTCTATGGGCTTCCTAGGGCTGGCGGAGAGGAAGGCGTACCTCACGGACCCCACGCCGACTCTTTCTGCGATAACGCCTGCAACCTCCGGGTTCTTCTCCTTCACCAGAGAAGCGGAGCGCTCGGCGGCTTCGTCAAGTATTTCGTCTAGAGATATGTACTGGCCTCTCCTAGCAGACATCTTAGCCCCCGGCAGATTAACCATCTCGTAGGCGTAGTGCACGACCTTCTTCGCGGCGTCTTTATACCCCAACGCGTATAAGATGATGCGGACGTGGGCTTGCTCGTGCGTCTGTTCTGTGGAGATGACGCGTATAACCTTGTCGAAATCCTGACGCGCCTGCCACAGCGCGTACGCCACGTCTCTAGTCACATATAGCGTCGTCCCGTCGGACCTGGTCAAAGTCACAGGCGGCACGAACTTAGGCAGATCTAACACATCCCACAGCTTGAAGTCCTCCACGAACTTATCCGCGCGGAACACCACAGCCCCACCCTTCGACTCCACGTATTGAGGCCACCTCCTCTTAAGCTCAGAAACTATGCGCACCGCCTCGCCCGACCACACGGCGGCTTCGCTTTCGTAATCCCACTTCTCTATCTCAATTCCAAGCCTCGCCAAAGTATCCCTCTGCCCCCTAAGCACCAGGTCCACGACTTCCCTCACCATCCTCCTGGCCTCTGGATCCCCCGCCTCGTACCGCCTGTTTAACTCAACCGCCTCGCCCGCGACGTCTCTCTGTCCCAGAACCTCCACCAGCCTGTTCACCAACTCGCCCTCTGCGTCCATCACCCGTTTCAAAACAGCAACCCACTCGTCCATCTCCCTGATCAACTCACGCCTCTTCTCATCGTCCTGTTGCTCCGCCAGCTCCCTCTTCAGCTTGTTTATCTCGGCGACGGCGTTCACGGCGGAGTACACGTGTCCCACCACTAAATCGGGCTTAGCCCTCTGGACGCGTTCATCCACCTCTCTCTTCACAGCACTGTATCCTATGGCGGCGTACATCACCTGCACCCCGCAGTCATCCACGTAGAAGTGGGCCTCCACCTTGTTGCCGCAGAACCGCAACAACCTAACAAGAGAATCCCCCAAGATGGCGTTCCTCCCGTGACCTATGTGCAGGGGATGCACAGGGTTCGCGGAGGTGTGCTCCACGAGAAAAGACCCCAACCTGCACTCCTCAGTGAAGCCGTACCGCCTCCCCATCTTACCAACAGCATCAAACACAAGACCGGCAACGGCTTTCACGTTTAGATCAGCATTTAGATAAAGGCCGTCCACTGAGAGCCCGGCGAGATACGCGGCCGACCTGCCCCTTACAGACTCCACAACCTCCCTAAGCCTGCCTGGGTCAACCCTGTATTTGTGAAACCTAGCAGAGAAGTAGCCATACCGCTTAGTCCTCTCCACCGGCGGCACCTCTCCGAGAGAAAGCGCCCCAGCCACCTCAGCCACTATCTTCTCAAACTCCTCCCGCGGAAACCTTAGAGGATCCACATACCCCCAAAAAACCAATTATAAATACTTAGAAAAGACAACGCGCGCTTAGTAAGAGAAGAAGAGGGAAGTTATTTTTTCACTGCACGCTTCCTGACCCAGGCTAATTTTCTCGGGTTTCTCCTATATCTCGTAGCACTTACGAAACATTTCCCGCTACAGAACCTCTGGATTGCGCCGTCCGCCTTTACATACATTATACCGTAGCCAGGCGGTATGTCGGCCCCGCAGAACGAGCACTTGTGGATCTTCATCTCGCCGTAATCCGCCTGGCTTCTCTCTCCGTCTCTCTCAGCATTACTATGTCGCCCAGCCTCACAGGCCCCTTCACGTTTCTAGTGAGGACGCGACCTTTGTCGCGGCCTTCTAGCACACGTATCTTCACCTGCGTCACCTCACCAGCGATGCCGGTCCTGCCCAGTATCTGAACGACAAGGCCAGCCACCGCGTCTTCATACGGCGAAAATTTTACCTCCTCAGACATGGGTGGGGCGTGATCCGTCTGTATTTAAAGTTTTCTGACTCAAAAGACACTAAACCCGAGAAAGCAGAACAAAAGAGATTTACCTCCTGCCGGCGGCTGGTAGCGATATGGCGTTTAACCCGTGTTTCGCCCTTATCTCGTTGATTTTAGAAACCAGCGCCTCCATTTCTCCCGCGGCTTGGCCGGGCTCGATCACCACGGCCGCCGCCGCGGACACGTTGATACCGGCAGCTTTGCCCAGCTTCTCCTTAGACGGCACATAGACGTAGGGGACCTTTTTCTCTTCGCACAGAAGCGGCAGGTGGGCAACCACCTCAGGCGGGTCCACGTCTTCGGCTATCAACACAAGCTTCGCAATTCCTCTCTCCACGGCCTTGGTGGCCTCGTTGGTGCCCTTCTTGATCTTCCCAGTTTGTTTCGCAACAGACAGAATCTCCAAAGCCTTCTCAGCAACATCGGCGGGTACTTCAAATCTCACGTAGAATGGCTTCCCCGGCGGCGGGTTGGCGTAGAACGTCTTCGGGTCAATCGTCACTGCCATGGCCCAGAAAAAGAACCGGCTATATAAATATTTACGCCTCCCCGCGGAGTCTATGCGGCGGATACTAGACCACGCGGCGTGCCGCGTGCCCGTCATGAGTGCCCTCGGCAGGCCGGGCACCTAGTGGCTTGGGGAAAACACAACTCAAGGACGAAAAACCGTTAATGATTTAAAGAAAAAACATAAAACTATTAAGCCCTAAAGCCGCAGTTTAAGACGCCGATTTTCGATGTAAAGGTGCAAGGGTGAGAAAAAGCGGTTAGAGTATCCTCACGTACTCCCTCGCCGCCGCGGCGAATGCCAGCAGACCCTTGGGGCGGTATACCTGTGCCCGAAGGCTACACGATAGTCGTGAAGACGCATTTCGAAATCCAGGTACGGAAAAACGGTGCGGTTGAGATCGCTGTAAAGCCAAAGGCGGGTGCGGTAACGAAAACCGCTAAGGCTACCTTCACCGTCGAGAGGAAAAAATAACTTTTTCACCCTCCCCTTGAGTGGGAGGACTGCAAAAGGACCCCAAACACCACAAGCAGTCGTGTAATGTAGGTAGCATAAACCACGCAGAGACGCAATGGAGAGTTGCGAGAACATTCTGTAAGCTTGTACGGCCCCCCTACGTAATACTATACAACGCATCAGAGATACCGATCTATATGGGCTTTTGTATGATTACACGAGGTGAGAGCTGAGAATAGCGAGAGACGGCGCTGTGACTGTGATACAGAAAGAAGAAGTGGCGACTGGTAGGTCGCGCTGTAATTTCGGAATAGAGGAAAGCTCCTTGTTGTTGCTGTGTAGTTCTCATATCGTTGCAACACACCTCTGAAGTTAAAACACACCTCACCAGCTATCTAGCAACGAGAATAGCCAGCGGTACACAGATAAGGCGCCCCTCTTGCGAGAAACGATTTTTATCTTCTTAAAATCACCGCCTCAGGCTTTTCCGTGTAACGGTACAGGTCGACCCACGCCCTAAAGACTGCGGTCTCGTTGACGCTCACTAGCTCTACAAAAATGTCGCCGCAGTTAACCGCCTCTCCCGCCTTCAAACTGACGAGGCGCGTGCCGAGGCGCACTTCGACAACCCCCTCGTCGATGTTGACGCCCGCCAGCTCCAGCTCGCAACGCCTATCTTGATAGCTCAACAACGCGGCCTCGCCAAGAGACAGGACAAATGCGGCGTAGTTAAACTTCGAGACCCGGACCACCGGCGCCGCCGCCGCGCGGCGCCCGGGAGACCCCACCTCCAGCCATGCCTTGAAGACAGCCCTCCCCCCGCCGGCTTCGGCAAGCTCGAGAAACGCCTCTCTATCCCACTCGCTGAAGACGGCAACCCGCCCGCCGACTCTAAGCGCGGCGGTCCTCGCCTCCACGCCATCTGTCACAGCCAGCACCACACCACCGTCAAGCTCCCTAACCTCCACCCTAAAGTACCAAAGAGAGTAGAAGTAGACCAAGGCCGACTCATCTACGCCAAGCGCGAATGTGGCAGGCGCCTGGGGCGCGGCCCTCCTCTTCACGATCTCCACAGGCCTTAGAGGTCCGAGCGGATGCGGCGGCCCCACCTCCAGCCACGTCTTAAACGTTGCGTTTCCCCCGCCCACGTCTACAAGCTCGAGGCGGACGCCCCCCTCCTCTGTAACAAAGGCAGTAACAGAGTCGCCCACCTCCAGCACATGTCTCTCTCTTCCCTCCCTTATGAAGCCCGGAGCCAGCACCCACGCCTTTTTTGAAGCCGCATCTACATCAACCAGCCGCACCGAAAGCTCAAGCTTCTTAACAGCGCCGATTTTATAAACCAGCAGAGCCTCCTCACCCACGTCAAGCGTAAAATTCGCGCAACCCGCCAATGCGCCTATCTCTATCTTCTCCTTGATCTCAGGCCACATCGTCACGAATAAGACAACAACCACCACAACAACCACCGCCAGCCCAACACGCCACATCTGCACAGCCATCTTCTTTATAATAAATCATCACTTTTGATAAATCTTCCTAAGCGGCGCCCGTGGAAACCGTCGGCAACTTCAAGGCGTTCTAAGCAAAAACACCTAAATGGAGAAGTGGCTCAAAGACTACACCACAGAAACCCCACTACAACTCACCAAACAACAAATCCTACACCTAGTAGACCAAATAATCTGGCGGATAAACCTACAAACAAAATAACCCCCTTTTTCCACCTCCTTTTCACGCCAACAAGTGGTTCCTACCTTCTCTGCCGCTCTTTCTTTCTGTACCACGGTTATTGCAACAAGTGGTACTCTCCCACCCTCTCCGCCACTTTTTCTTTCTGTACGGTTATTGTGCCGTCTCTTGCCACTTTCATTGTCCACTTCGTCACGGCGCCGCCTATTTCGTACCAGGTGTAGAAGTGGAGGAGGTAGCCGTCTTCCGCAGCTCGGACCTCCGCCGGCGTAATAACGTTTTTCAGCCTTTGGTACTGGGCGTAGTGCTTCTGCGCCCACTTCCTCACCTTTGGGTTGCTGCTTTTGTTAAGTTTTTCTATGTACTGCGGAGATAGGCCGGGTATTTCTGTGGCGTTGTTTATTATTTTGAAGGGGAACCCCGCGGCGTCGGCGTAGATGTAGATCTTCGCCAGCTCCCACGCCTCCTCAACGCTGTCTACAGCCAGCCCCTCCGCCTTCACCACAGTGTTAAACTCGTCAGGCAGAAGATAACACACGTCTAAAGGCCCCCTGGCCACCACGTAGTAAAAAGGCGGCAGGAAGCTACCCATCCCGGCTTGATACAACTTGTGTTGTTTAAAAAGCGTAATTTCGCTCTTTACATAAGACCAGACATCGTCGCGCACCTCGTAGATATGTGTCATCTCTGTGAGACGTCCACATCTCTGGTACAGGGCGGTGCATTCTCCGGGGAAGTGGGGTTTGGGGTAGCGGGGGAGGTTTCCATAGAAACACGTCCAGCCGAGGCCCAGCAGATATAAAACAACTAAGACAGACACCGCGGCGAAAACCCACCTAGCCCACCGACGCATACCTAACCCGCCGCATAGATATAAAATTTATCCCGCGGCGCAGTTCCTAACACGCAGAGGGCCGCGGGGCGCCGGTGGTGTGGCTCCACGCCCACATGGACACATTGCCCGGTCTCCTCTCCGCGCGTTATAAAAACGGCGTCGTGTGGGGACGCGGCGCCGTGGACGACAAAGGCCCTCTGGTGGCGTATATGAAGGCGTTCCTAGAGGCGGAGCCCCGGGGCACGTTCGTCCTCGCCTTGGTCACCGCAGAGGAAGACAACAGCGCGGGGACGTAAGTCTCGACGTGAGGATTCCGCCGGGGAAGACGTGTCGGTACCTCCTCTTCGCCCTTCCGCCACAGGCCAGGGCCTTTTTATCAGTATAAAAATGGATCTGAGACGCAACTTGTCTGGAGTCTGTGGGCGCTGGGATCGGCGCGTTAGCGGGGCGGCTGTTTGGTATTGCGCGTAGTAGGACCTAGCGCAACTGCTCCAGCAGAAGTGTGTACTTCATCAAGCTGTCGGGGAATATTAAAACGTAGACGCCGTTGTGTCTCTGGGCGGCGAAGGCCTTATACACCGCGCCTGCGCTGGGCCCGATCAAAAGCCCAGTCCTCTTGGCGAACTCCCGGACCCCCTCCAACGCCTCCTTCAGCGACACGTCGACGACCTCAGCGCTGATTAAAGAAAGCCACTTCATCCCCGTCTCCACCCGCCGGATGCCCGGTATCCAGTCTCTGGGCTGCACGCCTATAAGCTTCGTGCCGTACCTAACGCCGAAGTAAAACCCCAGCGCCGAGGCGTGGCCAGAGGTGCCGAGCCCCGCGACGATGTAGTCCGGCCTCTTGCCCACCGCCGACAGTTGCCAGTCCAGCTCCGCGGCGGTTCTGAGGTGGGCCACGAAGTTCATGTCGTTGCCGAACTGGTTTGGATGCACTGCGCCCTCTCTTATGTCCTTCTGGAGGTGCTCAAGCGCCTCCACGGTCATGGAGACGTCTAGAGTCTGATGCTCAGCGCCGAGGAAGTCGAGGAGGGGGGCCACGTACCTCCCCGCCGTGGGGATGTAGAGCTTCACCCTCCTGCCCAGCACGTTGCCTAAAGCCGCCAGGGCGACCGCCACGTTGCCGCTGGAGACCTCCACCAGCCGGTCGCCCCCAACCGATTTAAGGAGGTAGTAGGTGGTCCTGTCCTTCACACTGGCGCTGAAGGGGTTGAACCACTCAAGCTTAGCATACGCCTCGCGGGGCGGGCCGGACACCTTCAGCAACGGCGTGGGCCAGCCCCCCGTGAGGAGCTCGAGGGGGCTGTTGAACACTCTGTGGAGGCTGGGCTTCGGCATAAGCTCCTCCAGCCGCACCACTTCGCCCACCTCCACTGTCCTGTCGAGAAGCGCGGAGAAGCATTCCGCAATTTCTTTGCTGTCGACTTTGTAGAAGCCGGACCTTATGAAGTCCTCGTAGTGTTTAAGACACACCCCAGCACGGCAGGTCGTTGATTGATGTTTATAAAGCTAACGCGCCGCCTGCGGCGCCGCGTCTCTCAGATATATGCCGTAGGTCCTCAGCAACGCCACGTGCAACGCCGTCATTACTGCATATACGCCCAGCGCGGCGGCGGCTAATCCGTTGATCTCCGCATGTCGATACAGCTCGGCCATCAACCCGGCGAGGAGGCTGCCGACGCCTATGCCGAGGCCCAGCATCACGCTGTATATGCCCA
>Ga0080007_1064702_pt1 | contig 21943 bp, 18 predicted proteins | sample OctOCTMetagenome_FD_69210 | JGI IMG/M metagenome (GOLD analysis project Ga0080007, IMG submission 69210) | Hot spring and microbial mat streamer communities from Octopus Spring Streamers, Yellowstone National Park, USA - OCT_B (SPADES... | ecosystem: Environmental > Aquatic > Thermal springs >...
TCATAACAGGCTGAGAGAAAGGGGGCTGTGAGTGTATTGAGAGAAGAGGCATAGCAGTATTAGATTATATACCTAGGTACGAGGATCTGAATATATGCAGTTCCATCCCGGCTAGGCTATAAAAAACAGGAAAAGTAAATATAGCGATGGGTGGCGAGCTGGGATAAGAATTGTTTGTCCGAAGCTTTTGAATTGCTTAACAATTTACTTAAGTATGAATATTTATATGTGTTGTATTACATATTGTATTATGGTGATTGTTCTGGCAAGCGTGGTTATTTCTGTGAGAATCCCTAGGGAGTTGAAGGAGAGGCTTGAGATGCTTAATGTCAATGTTAGTGAGGTTGTTCGTGAGCTGCTTGAGAGATATGTTGAGGAGGCTGAGGAGAGGCTTCTCATGGAGAGGCTTGCGAGGATTCGCAGCCGCCTCACAGGTAAGCTGGATCCTGCTACTATAGCTAAGCTTGTGAGGGAGGATAGGGGTAGATCTTGAGCTATCTGCTAGATGCATCAACACTACTCCCTCTACTCATTGACTATGGGGAGAAGCTCCTCAGCATTGATGTTAAGGCAAAGCTATACATGCTCGATCTAACATTATACGAGGTTGGGAATACCCTGTGGAAGCTAGTGGCGCTCCAGAGCACTTTAGAGCTAGAAGACGCCAAGGACATATTATATGCTCTAAAAAGCCTAATAAGGAGGGATACGATCAAGGTAATGATGTTCGAAGAGATCAACATGGAAAGGGTTCTCCAGCTAGCAGCCAGCGAAAAGCTAACCTTTTACGACGCATCATATATAGCGGCATCAGAAGCAGTAAAGGCAACACTAGCCACCGAGGACAAGGATCTAAAGGAAAAGGCTGGAAAATATATAGATGTAATAGGATATAGCGACCTCAGAGGAAGGCTGTAAAGTTAGAGGACTTAACAATGCGGAATTAGATAAAAGATGATAGAGAAGCTATGAAACAGCTCTTAGAAGATAGGAAAAATGTAGAGAATATCACTCTGTAGAGATCTGATGTTAATTGAACCTCACAGATTACAGCCTACCCTAGCCCTCATACCATAGCCTAAGGGGCATGGGCTTCCGTCTATGGCGTAGGGGTGATTGGATCTCAGAGAATAGCTCTATCTCTAAGTCCACGAAACTCGTGGAAGAATTATTGACTCCGTGATAGGGTTAGTATATAAGTGTTCATTTGACCATATATCCCATGTATATATTGTAGAGTATAACTATCATCTCAGCCCTTAACTTGAAGAACTCTATACATATTTCATCTAAACTCCTTTCCTTAAGAAGGTACTTGTTAGATATATCATTCTGAAGTTCTATAAGATCTTCTTTCCCTGTTAGCTCAGCCCTGATTTTTCCAAGGCTTACCGGGGTCTGATATTCCGATAATATTTTTTCTGCTAGATCAATTACTTTGTCGTATAACATAGCTGGGATCATTTTTCTGATATAATCTTTCAAACCATAGTGTACAATATATTTAACATCGGGGTGCTTAGATAGAGCCCCTAAGATCTTCTCTGGGACGGCTTTCTCCTCTCCATTCATGACCTCTAGGACGCTTATACCAAGCTCTGGCGATGCCAAAGATATAGATATCTTGTTAAAGGCACTGTCAAGAACCAGGATACTCTCTCTGGGTGTTCTGAATACCAGCTTTATCTCTCCCTCCTTAAGTTTTATATCAATTGTATTGCATAGGTAGTGTACCATGCGCTCCGCATCCTTTCTTATTTCACTTAATCTTTTTGAATCCGCCAATACATCCTCGGAGAAGCTATATCTATCCACATATCTCAACAGGAGTTTAAACTTCTCATCTATTTGATATGTCCTCACATCTTTGATTAGCTCTTTGCATTCAATCGATCTATCCCCATCAACTTGGAATATACCCTCACTTCTCAGAGATTTGAGAAGGCCAATTGGCTCCCATTCCCAGATCTTTAATAGTTTTGAGAAAAATTCGAAGGAATAGCCAATGGTATCTATCGGAAGACCGTATTTATGTCTAAGAATAGCAATGAGAAATCCCATTCCTCTAACTATTTTTTCCAAGTTCATATCGCTTGGATCTAGATCGCTAGCGTATACATATGTGAAGAATTCATGCGGATATCTAACCTTTGGATTATGAAATACATTTATTACCTTTATATCGTATATATCTATAACCTCTCCACTATCCAATACTTTCCTCCTTTTATCCCTAGACTCTAGGTACCATCTAACTAATATAGGGTATTCCTTCACAAGCTTGAATCCGCCTAATCCTCTGAATAATAGAGTTGTGAAGACCTTGCTCCATAGCTTTCTCCTCTTGATATCATTTAAAAGATCGGGTTTTTGCCGCCATTCTCTACATATTCTCTCGTATTCTAATATAGCCATTTTAATAGACCACGGCGTTTTCCATTCTAATTCTACAGGCCCGAGATGGATAGAAGATTCACAAGATTTACATACATATTGTTCTGTTAGTGCTGCATTAGGCACTACCTTTAGGATAGCAGGCTCTCCATTCCTGGTACGGGTAGAGACGATCAAGGATGGCTGTGTCTGGATATCTATTGAACCTGGCTGATACTCTACGATATATTCTCTGAGACTACATATTCCCTCGAATTCACATTTATTTTTATTTTTTAAGGGGTCATACAGATATACTGGGATACCTATATATGGTTTAAGCACCTCATAAAACTCAAGCTTTATTTTTTTATCTATGTAATTCCTATCTAATCCAATGGACTTTAACTCAACATCCTCTAAATATTTAAACCCTAGCTTATGATCGTATAGCTTTAGAAGATCGTTTTTAGGATCGAGTATGAGAGTCTCTGGTTCCAGCGACCTCCACATATTTAGGCTCTCCAACCCTTCGCTGAGAATCACTAGATCTTCTTCATGGACAGGAAGCACTATAGATTCTGTTCTTTCTACATCGACCCTCCTTCCTTTTCTCCCCTCTCTCTGGATAAACTCTCTTAAAGTTGGGGGTAGCCCTATATGGATTACTCTCGAAATAAAACCTATATCTATACCTTGTAGAAGTGTTTTTACGGTTATTATCACTTTAACATTTCCTCCTCTGGCTTTCTCCTCTATACGAGATCTAGCTTCTTTAAAGATTTTCGAGTGGTGTGTAGCAGAGAGGTTCGGATCTAAACTAGATCCGATCTTATCGGCCTCCCTTATGCTTCTAGCAAACACAAGCGTGGTCTCCCGGCATCTCTGATACTGCTTTAATAGATCTATAATAAATGATTCATTTTCCTTTGTAACGATATCTAGGTAGCTCCTTGCCTTAGAATCTAGAAGCAGTTTGAAGAATTTCTCTTTATATTCATTATATGTTAATTTCTGTGATCCGGGTAATTTGCCGTATAGGTTTTTCACAGTGTCTTTCCTCCCTAGAACTATGTAAAGGTAGTTAGCCGGTTTAGGGGCCTGCCCACCTATCACCTCTAGATCTATCATTGGAAGAAAGTTTTTGATAGCCTTTACATTCCTTATAGTTGCTCCCAGAATCGCTACCTGTGGTTTGGTTCCTAGCGCTTCAACCAGTCTTCTTATTAGGTGGAGAAGCAGTGTCGCTCCTTTACTGCCATAGTAGTCTAGCTCGTCTACAACAATCATTTTAATGTTAGTAGCGAATCTCCACAGTCTGTGGCGCGATTTCTCCTGCAGAATATCGAGTAATATTTCTGGATTTGTCAATATTGTTAAGGCATTGTTGGCTTCAAAACTTTTTATATGCTGTGACACATCGCCATCATATTTCATGACAGCCCCATAATAGATTTTTACGCTATAGTCTTGGGCTGTAGCTTCTTTAGTGCTAACTTCGAAGCCTGCCTCGACATAATATTTCGAGATCCTTTCGATCTGATCCGATGCCAATGCTTTTGTGGGATATATGGCCAGCACTTTAAAGTTCTTATCAATTAACTGTTTTGATAATGCATAGGATACCCAGATCTCTGTTTTGCCTGCTCCAGTCGATGCCGTAACAACTACGCTTCTCCCTCCAAGTAGCGCTTCTACCGCATACTTCTGGTGCTCATACATCTCAAGGCCACATAGCCTGTGGTCAGGCCTCTTGTCGCAGAGAGTAAGCAATAGATCTTTAAATCTAACCCCGCTTTTCTTCATAACTACAGGATCCTCTCGATACACTAGATACTCTAGTCCCAACGCATCCAATATATCGTCAGATATGCACTGCTTGAAATCTTGATTACCGCTAGGTGATCTATATGTGTCCCCCTTAACGCTCTTATCTACTTGAGTTCGGCTTAGATCTACGGGCTCTTTATAGCCACATCTAATGCATATAGCATCGTAAGGCGTTAGATTCATGAGACTGCCGCACCTCTTACAAAATCTAGGGTAGAAGCCTATGCCTGTGCTAATGTTTTTCGCCATGTTCGGCGCCTCATAGCTAGGATTGTGATGGTAGGTATGTTCTGAACATGATCTCAGAGACTCTATATGCATGCGTCTTTATGATGCCCAGCCCTTCTGGGGCTGTTTCGAGGATCTTTGTGTTCTTCTCCATACCAACTCTTCTGAGGGTTTCCTCATCGCTTCTAAAGGCTATCTTCGTGTTTGCCAGCTCTATTACTAGGTCGTTGAGGTCTTGGGGCCTGTGGGTTGCCATGATACAACCGATCCCCCTAACCCTTCCAAGCCTCATGATCTTGTTTATCATCTCCTCCATCCCCTCCTTCTCGAACCCCTCTCTTCCGCTCTGTGGGAAGAACTCGTGGGCCTCGTCGATGACTACTATAATAGGTCTCCCAGCCCTCCCCGCTTTATACTCCTTGTCTCTGTACTCGAATAGCTTTGAGAGGATCCTATATGCAACCATAGTAGATCCGATCCTTGGAGAGTAGTCCATAGCGAAGCCGAGATCTAAAGCTATTTTCGAGGCTCTGGCGAATAGACTCTCATAGGTAGGCTCCCCCACCTCTCTCCCAGCTATGGCTACCCCAACAACACCTGAATCATAGATGGCCTTGATGGTTCTCACAATATTTCCAATAGTTCCACTATGGATTTTTTCCGCGTTGCCCGTATTTTCGACACATTTAACAAACTCCTCTAGATTGTTGATTTTTGTGATGCATTTCGCAGCTAGCTTTCCAAAGAATAGCGATGCCTGTGGAGACATCATTGGAAGGATCCTATGGATATCCCCGTAGATGTCGAGAAATCTGAAGGCGAGTGGTACTAGAATAGCTTCGACTCTGCCAAAGCCAACTCTTATCCCTGCATGACCATCGATATCTTCCGCACCTATTACAAGTGGACTTGGCAGCCCTCTCCTCTTAGCATAGATCTCGGGAAGCTTTTCCACCACGAATTTATCTTCGTCTCTGCATTGCTTTCCACATGTCTCCTCTAGCAAGCCTTTTGTAATTGGGACTAGAATGTATCCTCCCTGTATTCCACTAGATATCATAGCCCTTACATAGTCTCCCTGTATATCTAGTGCTATTGATTGAAACGCTCTATCTGTGAAGATCCTTGTGAGAAGGGTTGTCTTTCCACTACCCGTGGTTCCTATTACTAGAATATGGTGCCTTATGATCTTCTCGTTGAGCACCACATCTATGTCTTCTCTAGCCCTTCCAGCCTCGAAGAGCCCTCCTATGGCTATCCCCTCGGCTGGTATCCCCAGCATCTCTCTGAGAAACTGCGGCTTTGGTATGAATACTGGGGATTGTGGCTCTATAGGTGATATTGGTGGCAGTATATCTCCTCCATCGAAGCTCCTCTCGCATATGGGCTCTATCCTCACCACTATAGGTGTTGCGAACCCACCAGGATCTCTATGCCCTGCTATATCTGGCAAGCCTGCCATTGATAATATGTCGGCCCTCTCTATCCCGATGATCTTTGCCAACATATATACCCTCTGAATCGGTATTGCTATCCCTAGATGGCTCCCCAGCTTTATCGATCTGTTGCTCTCCATATACTCATTAAACGGTATATGTATAGATATAGCCCTCGAGTCTGTTGAAAGCTCTATAGGTACAGCCCTCGACACATGACCCACTATAGACTCGCCAGCCTCTAAGGCCTTACTATCAGCTTCCCTCAAGAGCTTCTCAAGCCTATTCGAGAAAGACTCGTCGAATATCATTGCCTAAGCTCCCCCAAAACCTGGGCTACCTTCACATTCTCATCATGGCTCAGCCCTAGCCTGGGTGCTCCGTAGAGGTAGAGGGCGAGATATATCGATGCTGAGAGCCTCTTTGAGATTCTATCAGCTATCTCTATATCCACAGGTAACCCGGATATCGAGAGGTTCCTAACTATATAGCCTGCCGCCCTCAATAGCTCCTCTCTATTGAGGGACTCTAGCCTAAATACCCTTGGCCCGGCTGGTGTTCTCACATATACATAGATCATATACCTGGCTTCAAGGCCTTGAAAGCTCTCTCTAAAGATACCCATCACATGAATCCTCTTATCCCCAGCGAGTCGGGACACCACAACCGGGTCTGGAGCCCTGATATCTCTCCCTGTTATTCTTGTGAACTCCTCCCGGATCTCAGGGATTCTTAGAAGCTTGAAGGTCTGATCCAGCCTCTTAACGATACCTATAAGTCTCAGTATATGGGGCTCCCTCTCCCTATATAGCTTCTCAAATGCCTCTCGATACTCCTCTCCGAAGATCTTTGAAAAGGCTACTTGCACAGGATAGATAGGCCCGTCGATCAATATTTTATCAGATCTCATGATGTTTAGAACAGCATTCTCAAGCCTCAGCCTAAGCTCGTCGTGAATATTATCGGATTTATATCCCTCATCATATAGCGAGCCAGAAGGGCTCTCAAAATATGCCACCCCCTCTAAAAGAACTCTAAGCGACTCAATAGCCTTTCTACCCATCTGGATAGCCAGGTAAGGCGTTCTAAGGCCTGTGGGAACCAGAACATGACGATCTAGATCCTTTGCATAACAAGCACCAATGAAGATCCTAATACCGGGATAGGCAATAGATCTTGAAGAGCTATCCAGAAACCCCTTATAGGGGGGTCCATCGATATCCTCTATTACATACTCAAGAAGTCCTGATCCTAACCCGAATCCCTCGGCGATCTCGATGGACTCCGCCAGCTCCTCTAGGCTATCTATCTGAGGCTCTGGTCCAAGGTATATCAGCTCTCTCTCAGCTTTAGCTAATATCTCTACAAGCTTATCTATATCTTTAAGGGGATTCATCATTTTCATAGTTGTATTAACCATATAGAGATAATGGTGAGGAATAATATTTTTTGCCTTGTAACCATATGCTTGCAGTCTATATCAATGTAGAGGTTGCTTCAGCCATTGAAGAAGAGTCTTTACTGATCATAGCTCTTGTCTGGTATATATTGATGTAGACCAAGTATAATACCTATAGGAATTAATGTTTATATATCTCGCCATACTATGGTAATTGGTGGTTATATGCAGGAGCTAAGAATAAGCTCCCTGAGCGATGAGGAGAGAAGGGCTATAATAAATATTGCTAGGGCCCTCTCGTATTTCGCGAGGGAGAGGGCCTATGGATATATAGATAGAATTGCAAACTCCTTCTCACAGGCAACTCTAAGGCATGTGATCTCAGAGGCTCTCAGAAGCCTTAAGAGTGAGAGAGATAGAGAGGTTGAGGGCGGCGAGCACAGAGTCTTCATGCCTACTGCTAACGATGTAGAGATCTTTCTAAAGCTCGCAGAGAAAGATCTAAGCGTTGCCAAGATCGTGGCTTCTCTAGCCATTGCATATTCCTGGAGCGCCAGAGAGACTGGTGAGGAGGTGAAGCAGGCTGGCTAGCCTATCTATAAGCCTCAGAGTCGAGGTTAATGCTGAGGCCTTCAACGCTGTAGAGACTGTGGGTAATCTTACAAAGCATAGAAGGGCTCCAATGGTGATTCCCAGCGATAGTGGATATAAGCTCGTCTATGTCCCTGCCGTAAGTGGTGAGTCTATCGCCAACGCGTATCAAAGAAACCTTGTTGATGCTACTAAAGCGATCTACAAGACCAGCCCTCCCCTAACCCAGTGGGATCTTAGATACGAATTCGCAAAGTTCATGGATAACGCCCATCTAACACCAAATCTACAGAAGATCGTCCAGTCGAAGCCTAAGGATGTTGTTGCTGCCAAACACGAGTTTGAGAAGACAGCCATCAGGGAATCCATAGTGGCTGACGTAGCAGGATTTCTATATGCCGAGGAGGCCTTACCAGTCAAGAGGACATCAAGATTCTACACTGGATATATGCTCCCAACCTACGACTCGATCGAGGCTACGGCAATCGAGGCGCAGTTCCACGCAAGACACATGCCCGCAGAAACGGGGGCTGGTGGGCAGAGGGCAGCCCAGATGATCTACTATGTAGAGATAGCCTCCGCTCTCTACGGGATCACGGTGTCCCTCGACCTAGAAGGGATTGGCAGAACATCTCTGGTAAAAGTTGAGGACGCCGTGGATCCTAAGGAAAGGGCCAACAGGATCAAGGCTGCCCTAGCAGCCCTCCAAGGCCTCTTCCTAGGCTTTGGCTTCGGAGCTAAGCTAAGCAGATTCACACCTGTCAAGAGAATCGTCTCCGGGGTAGCTATTCTTACAAAACCAATTGCTACTAACGCATCGCCAGCTCAGATCCCAAGCTATATAGAGGATACTGAGTCGAAGGCATCTAAACTCGCATCATCTCTGGGCAAGCTAGGGATTAGTGCTAGCTATGAAGTAATAGCCTATGGTGGAAAGCCCAGGGATAGCAAGACCAAGAGAGCATCAACCCCGGAGGAGTTCTTCGAGCAGGTGATCGACAGCGCCCTAAGATTCTCAGGGATCCAGTCATAGATGAGATCTTTAGGATAGAGAATAGATCTAGAAGAAAAGACATAGGAGCTGAGATCTTGTACTATGTCAAGGTGCTTATGAGGCTCTCATGGGGCTTCACAAGCAGGAAGCTTTTCTCAAGCAAATCAAGAGAATCATATATCGTTCCACCACCAACAACACTCATAGGAGCCCTTTCATACGGGTATGCCAGACTTAACAAGATCCCTGAGGAGGATGGGGGTTTGAGCTCTGCAGAGAGAATTAGAAAGCTTGTCTACTCAGTACATGAGAAAATAAACGCTCCCGTGGCACAATATGCGGATATATCTAAAATCTGGTGGTATAGGGCTAGAGAAGCTGCTGCAAAATACGATGCTGTGGCAGTAGGCAAAGCCTATAAGGGGGTATCAAGGAGAGAACCTGATTTCGAGGTTCTATATATTGCGAGGGAACAAGATCATGCGAAGGTTATAGCATTTTCTGCACACTCCATAATTAGGGTTGGGGGCTCATATGGACTTATATCTGTGGAGGATGTTGAATACGGATCTCTATCCTGTGTCTCAGAGGGTGAAGCGTCAACTTTATATTCATTCTGGGAGGACTTGGTACTCGATGGGTTATCTGGAGACGTATTGATTGAGGATGTTGTCGACTATAGAAAAGCTTCGATTGGAAGCTATGTTGAGAGCAGCCTTAGAAGAAGGGTGTATCCATATTCGAAGTCTCTGATGAAGCCTGTGGAGGTCCATGTTAAAATAGATCCTAGAAGGGCGATGATCTGTAGGGGAGGTGGAGAGGTGGTTATAGTTGAGCGATGAGCAGATAATCATAGATCTCCCGCCTCCAGGAACCCTTATCAGAGATCTAGCTGTTACTGCTATCAATATGGTTGGAGCATTTGGGGAAGCCTCTATATCTCTAAAAGGTAATGCCGCTGTGATCTCGCACAGGAGCTTACAAGATGCCCTCAGCAGATTTTCTAACGAGATCCACTACATATACAGGGTGAAGAATAAGGGGAAAAACATTAGGTGGCCCTATCTGCATGTAAATGATAAAGGTACTCTTAAAAAAGTAATCCCCCAGAGCCAGTTAGATAGAATAGAGACATATGGAGATGCTGCGGAGTACTTCATTAGAGAGATCCCGCAGCTTCTAGGTAAAGGGGGTAGATTATCGATTAAGGTTGGGAGAAGCTCGATCCAGCTTGGCCAGGGTAAGCTATCCATGTTTCAGCTCTTCAAGGTAGAGTTCTATGAAAAGGCTCTCTCATATAATATGCCATACCAACTAGATCTAGATGTTAGGATGGACGATGCCTGGGCATCCCTCCTCTTAGCAGGCTTCGTAGTATCCTATATGGGGATGAGGGTAAGTGATGGCGTGGTTTTGTCAACAATCCCTGATATATATGATCGATGCTCCCAAAACTCTTGGCTCGCTATAAATATGGCTAGCACTCTATATAATGTTCCAACGAACCCCACTATACCTTATATGTTGTATATATATGCAACAGCGATCCTGCTTGAGGATCCTAAAAATAGAGGAGATATGCTCTCAGACATCCCGGAGGGTTTAGAGCTATTTGAGAAACTATTTGGAGATAAGTGTGAAAATAGATGGGTGAGAGGTGTTGGGCTAAGGATCCACAGGATCGCACTGGCTGGGAGAACATTTACGGAGGTCTCCAGAGAAGATCTAACGATTGGGGGTGAGATTGCTAGATTAGCCGATCTATGTGATCAGGATAACCTAGGCTGTAATTGTCTTCAGCAAGTGAGGGATTTTATTAGAAGGGGCTTGGGCACAGAGGAGCCGAAGGTTCTCAACGCTGTTACAATGCTCTACGAGGCCCTGATAGGGTCTAAAGATCCCTCAGAAGCCTCGTACTATATAGCAAGGGCTATAAGAGATCAAGAGGAGAGGGAAGGTAGACAGATAATCAATATTCGTTGCTTTAAGAGACTTGTCGAGGTGTTAACTGGCCTTACTATTCGGTGACATTCTATGAGATTGGGTGATATATATGTGTGGACAGTTGAGAAGGGCCTCTACAGCTCTCGAAGGATTAGGAGCTTCATCGAATACTCCCTAGATCGTGTTGAACAGGCATTTAAATCGGGGAAGGTGGTTGTTCTAAGAGCTCCCCCTGGAATCGGTAAGACAGCTGTTTCTATAACACTTTTACTTGCTATTCTCAAGGGAGATTTTCAACATGCGTCTTCCGTGATCCATGTTGCCCCCACGAGGAGCCTGATCGATGATCTTGCTAAGAGGGTGAGGGGATCACTAGCCAAGCTAGTCGGTGACAAGATATCCACGGAGCTAGTTGCAAGACAGCATGGACTCGCCCATGAGACCTACAGTCTTATGGCCCCCTACACTATCACTACTTTCGATACATATCTATATAGCTTCTATAAGCTCCCAACAGACGAGATTATAAAGATCTATGGAGATGGCTATGGCCATTACGAGGTTCCAAGATCACTGATATTCTCGGCAATTAACTTTTTAGACGAAGTCCATATGGCTATCGAAGAGGAAACCAATATGGCGAACGCGGTTATTGAATCTATCAGGGCGCTAGCTAGCTCTAAAACACTAACGATAGTTTCAACAGCGACCCTTTCAAACTATCTACTCAACAATATAACAAGGCTTATTGGAAGAAGCTTTATAGATCTAGTGGATTATGGGGAATATATATCGCAGAGGGGTGATGACTTCTACGAGATAGAATCTAGTAAGGTGTTTAAGCCGCTGGCAGAAAAACCCATGATCAAAGTGAGGGATCTATGCAGCATCGATGAAGAACTCTTAGAGAGATTAGTTAGAGAGCTTCTAGATATTGCCGAGAGTGGGGGAAGGGCCTCTATCGTTGTAAATACCGTTGAGAATGCCAAGTGCATATACTTGAGACTTAGGGATAGGGGAAACGTTATTATGATCCATAGCAGGTTCACCCCCGAGGATAGAATAGCTAAGCTTAACGCGTTGGAGAACAATAGAGGTGTGCTGCTGGTTAGCACCCAGGTTCTAGAGGTGGGTGTTGATATGAGCTTTGACGCCATGATCTCTCAAATCTCGCCGCCAAGCAGCTTGATCCAGAGGATGGGTAGGCTCGCTAGGGGCGAGGGGCTCGATGAGGGGAGATGGGCCATCTTTACATCCAACGAAGATCTAGAGAGAGGGTCTGGAGTATACCCTCCAGACCTTATAGATACAACCCTGGACATTCTAAAACCTATAATAAATGGTAAGAGAATCAACTGGCACCTACCAAAATCCTTGGATAGAAGCTTCACAGGATATATGGATATCATAGATGCTGCTTGGTCATCAAGCCGTTGGAGAAAACCCTCCCTGGGATTGCAGAGCTTCTTTGAGGCTCTTACAAACCCGCTAATTGATTCTAAGAAGGTCTATGAGTTCTTAAAGATTGTTGGAGGCTTTAGGGATGAGAATATATGCTCTCTATACATTTGTGAGGATCAGGAGTGTAGATCGCTTGATTATAAGGAATTATGGCCTAGATCACTACCTATCCCATGCGATCATATGCTCTCCTATGCTGAAAAAGCTATTGGAAAGGGATTTGCAATATATCTCCTCAAGAGATCTGGATATAGAAAGCACATAGACTTAGAAGCAGAGCATATCGACTTAAAGGTTTTGAACAGACTCAGGAGAGAGCTTAACAAAGACCCTCTATCATTTCCCATTAAATATCCTAGCATTGCGATCCCGTCTACCCTCTACGATGGGGGTGTCCACGGGATTGGTCTCAAAAGCCTGTAGAGAATCCTACATCGCCGGGTGTAATAGAGAGCATAAGGATGAGTGCTGCGAATCTATGGAGGATCATATCCAATCTATGCTTAAAAAATATAGATCTTTAGATGAGGGTGTTAAATCAGCTATTAGCAAAGCCTATGAGATGATAGTAGAAGCTATAAGGGCTACTTTTTCGATCGATGAGAACGTGAAGAATATATCGCCACTTATCAAATGCGACCCTGTAGAGATCGTAATAGCGTTCCACGACCTAGGTAAATGTACTAAGAAGAACCAGGAGAGCCTTAGAAAGAGGTGTACAGCTCCTTACCATGAGATTATATCCGCCGCCTCTCTATATGCATTCTCCGTCTCTATAGATAGGAAGTTCGGCCTCATCTCGGCTCTACCCCACATTATAGCTATTCTTCTCCATCACCATTCCATGAGATCTATTAAGGATATAATAAATAAAGCTTCTAGAGATAAGCTCTACTGGGACAACGATTCAGAAAATATGGTTGAATGTGCTAAGATCTCCCTTGGAGTGAACTGTCCAGATCTAACGCCGTATATCGCCAATCCAACGTGGATCTCTAATATACCGAAGTATATTTCAGAACTTCCTAAAATCATAAGCGTAATGGAGAAACCTAGAGGAACGAATAGAAATAATCTATATTACTTAGTATATAGGGGAGCTGTAATGATCACAGGAATTATATCGATCTTGGATAGGTATGCAGCATCGATAAACAGATGGTGTGGCAAGATCTCTGAAGAGGATCTCGATAGAGATGTTAAAGAGTATCTCAGAAGAAGGAGGGCTTATATGGAAGCCTCAAGAGCCTTGAGTATAGGGGGTAGCTAGGTGGCTAGAGCCCTCGTCACAACCATTGGTTTCGACGAGAGATTCGTTGTCAGAGCATTGATCAGATATCTAGAAAACATAGACCACTTCATCGGGATCCTCTCCACCCCTATTGAACAGAGAGCCTTACAGGCTATTAGCAATATAAAGAACTTTATCGATAAGTATGTGGTGGATAGTGGGAAAAGGCTTGCATATGAATTCATCGAGATAGACATTACTGATCCATATGAAGCTATAGCAAGGTTAAAGAGGATCTTCACCCCCAATAATGAGTATGTAGTAAACCTAAGCGGGGGCATGAGGGCATTAACTATAGTCACATTCATAGCCTTCATAATAAGCAGAGCCAGAGGAGAGATAGAAATCGAACTGGAGAACCTACAGGGGAGAATATCAATAGATCCAAGGATAATCACGGCAGGCCCACTAAGCAGCGATGAAGAAAAAATAGTTAATACAATAAAAAAGCTAGGGAGAGCAACATATAGAGATATAATGAAAGAAACAGAAATCCCAAGGGCAACACTCTTCAAACACCTCTCATCACTGAGAAGCAGGGGGGTCATTGATCAGCAAAGAGAAGGGAGAAACACATACTACCTGCTAACAAACATAGGTAGATCCTTATCCAATCCCGAGAAATAGATCCAAATACCATTATGGCTTAGATCAAGATAAGCCTTACGTTTTCACCTTTATCTTTTTAAGCCTATTTAATTCTATGCATAGAGGCAAGGAGACCATATTTATTCCCAGAAGAAGGTCGATTAATTGGGTAGATCTGTAATTACTGATGTACTCCTCAATTTTATTTCTTGTCCCTCTAACAATTTTTTATACCTATTAATTCATGGCGATCAAAGATAATGGTCTCGCTCTTCACTATGTAGTCTTTAGAAGGAGGTATCTCTATTGCGATAGATCTTGTGATCTTTGTACTCATGAGAGAAGCTGAAGGCGTAAAGTCAATAGAAGCTGATAGATTCTATATTGTTATTGCAATTGAGATCATTAAGCTTCATAGGGACTAGAGAAGCTCCGAACATATCATCTATGTCTTCATCAAAGATTAAAGCAAATCTTTCTCTACAGAAGTTCCTTAGAGGCTCTACAACCTTCCTTATCAACTATGAGCACCTCAGCCAATGTATATAATCTATCGGCCTAATATTAATTAATAAATATATCTAGATATTATATTAAAATTGAGTGATTTTATGAATCTAGGAGAGAATTGATTCATTAACTACTAGAGGATTTGATCTCATAATATAATTGGCTATTGGCTCAGTGCCTCTTGATAGAATTCTTAAAAATTTTAGTCTTCTATTCTATATATTTTGAGGTAACATGTCTAAAGAAGATGGGGTGTTAAGAAGAAACCTATTAATTGCTAAGGCCCATATATTGCTTCACGACCCTCCTCATAAGGCTTGGGTATTAAAGGAGCATGAGGATGTGGCTAAGGAATTGAGAGATAGGATTCTAGGGAATGCTTCTCCACTTAACAGTGGGCTTGAGGAAATGTGGAAGGACGCGATTAGAAGGGCTGATGTTCTTGCTTCTTCATTTGATAGATGGCTAATCAATACCCTATATATAGGTTCCTCTCCTAAGAAGAGCGTTGTGAAATATTATGGGATTCACAACATATTTGATCCTAGGTATAGTATTAGGTTCTCATCCAATGATCTTTCATTTAATAGCAGTCGTATTTATGATTTTGTGGAGAACCTCAGCAGGGCTCTCTCAGAAATTTCTAAAAAGATATATAAAGATATGAGGGATGAGCTTAAGGCAGCCTATATGGAATATGCTTTTCTATATGCTTCTCTAGAAACTATGTGGCTCAGTAGAGGACTCCATGTGAGTCCGGCTGATACCAGGGTTCCGACACACACTATATTTGATCATCTGTATGCTGCAGCATCCATTCTTAATATTACAGTGGAGGAGAAGCCTAGCGGGTATCTGGTTCTGCTTGATACTCCAGGTATCCAAGCATTCGTTGGAAGTGCTAGGAAAGCCGGAGACTTCTGGGCCGGCAGCTGGATCCTCTCTAGAGTATCGTGGAAGACTGCCCAAAAGCTTATCGAGAAATACGGCCCTGACGTTCTTATAACCCCATCTCCCAGGCTAAATCCATATTTAGTTCAACATCTCGTGGAGGCTTTAAGGGGTGAGGGGGTTGGTGAAGTTGCTAAAATGCTTTGTAAGGAATATGCATCTTTACTCAGGCAGGTTAATCTTGAGAACTTAATACGAGGGAGTAGCGATCCTTGCGAAGAGATTAGAAAGCTGTGGCTTATACCTCTAATCCCAGCAACTATTATGCTTGTAATCCCAAAGATTGAGGCCTATGAGAAAGACGCTCTTAGAAGAAACTTATATAATATCTATGTGAGTTCATGGAAGGAACTTGTAGACGAGGTAGGCACTCGTTTAAAAGAGAAAGAGGAGGAGATACTTTCAAAAATTGTAGAATATATATATAATAAATCAAAACAATTGCTAGAGGAGCCTCCCACATCTCCTCTAATATATATAGTTGACCTTAGATCACTCTATGATTCGATAGTTAGATGTCTCGAAGGGAGCGATAGCGCCTGTGAAAAGCTAGGCTTAAACAGGGAGATCCAGGAGATCTCGAAAAAGATCGTTGGAAACAATTTAGAGAAACTGGCCGAAAAGCTCCTATGGCATATAGCGATCACTAGAGGACCAGTTATTGAGGCTAGGTATTCAGAACCTCCTATCCCGAGCTCCTATTGGTATCTAGAAGGTGATGATCTCAAACCCAAATATCCAGGCTTTGAAGGTAACTGGAGAACTTGTTCTCTTGATAATCTCAACCCAGCGATCATTTATCTAGGTAAGAGGATTATAGACGGTGAGGAGAAATTCGATCGAGGTTTGCTAAGGCAGATCTATAAGGAATCTATTGGGCTTGAGCCTTCGGAAAATGATTTGGAGCATGTTGAAAAAGATCTCAGAAAAATCCTCATAAGACCTGGCGAGGCTCTATGCCCCTATTGCTTTTTTAAGAGGATCACATATATAACATATTCTAGTAAGCTTAGAAAAGCTTTTAAGTTATCTTCAACAGATGATGTAGCTCTAACTATTCTCGATGAGAGGGGATATACTGCTTTGGTTGAGCTGAATAAGGCCAGAGAAACCCTTGAGAAAGGTCTTGAGGAGAAGGGGCTAGGTAAAGAGTTCTTGCTTCATGTTTTCTTAGCCACATCTGAGAAGCTCTATGGAGCTTCCAGTATAGCTAATAGAGAGGGATTCTTGGGTAGAGATCTCATTGAGGCTTGTACGAAGGCAAAGAAGGATCTAGATCAATGTAGAAGGGTTTTCAACAAATTGGCTAAGGATATAGCCAAAAGCGTAGCCACTGAGAGAACATATATGAAAAAGATTGTGGGAAATGTTTTTAAGGAATATATAGATAACGGCGTCATTAGCGATCGTGACAGTATAATTGATCTCTATAGACCTGATAGGATCCACACACTATTCGATCTCCGAACCTTCTATGCTATAATCAAGGGAGACGCAGATAATATGGGGAAGATCTTAGGGGGCAATCTGCCGTGGATCGGAGAGGCTAGGGCCTATGCCGAGTTGCTTTTAGAGGAAATGCAAAATAACTTAAAAGGGGATAGCGATCTAGAAGCTCTCAAAGAGATCAAAGAGGCTTTTAGAAATATGTTAGAAATTACAAGAGTAGTTGATAAGGAAGCAACGATCATGATTTCTCCAGCATTCTCAGTATCACTCTCGATCTCTCTCATGGTGTCTGCACTTAAGCAAGCGAATGAGATCTTATCGATGGGGGGCTTCCCTATCTATATTGGAGGTGATGACCTATTAGCCCTGCTTCCCACCGAGACAGCTCTTATGTTTGTTAATAGATCTAGGAAAATCTTCTGGGGCGATTATAATATGTTTCATACGATCAAAATTGGAGAGCGTATAATCCCATTGGCTCCTGCTATACCGACTGGTCAAAGCTATAGCCTGAGATTTGCCCAGCTCACTGATATAATGTCTCGGGAGATAGCGAGAACCTCGGAGGCTCTTGAGGATCTTGCTAAGCATGTTGAGTGGAAGCTGGATAGCGTTAATGCTAGGGGAAATGTTGGTAAAAAAGACTCACTCGTTATTAGCGACAGCAGATCGAATGTCGTATCCGTGATACCTCTCTCGCTTAGAATAAATGGTGAGGTATATCCTGCTAGCGCATTTATCAATGGGGTATCATTAATGTGGATAACTTCACTTCTAGGAGTTTTATCGGCGAATCTGCCGGAGGATTTTGAGAATGAAACTTCTTTGATTTTTAGCGAAGGAAGAATCACTGTATATGGAGAGCCCTTGAAGAAGATCTTTATAAAGATACTTGGTAGAAACATCCCCATAGAGGTCAATAAAAATAAAGTTATGCAGGAGATTCTCAATAAACTTATGGAAGAAGATAAGAGGAATCTTCTCTTCACACTAGCAAGCTCTGGAAGCGAGATTATAGAAAATAGGAGGCTTATAGATCATATAGTGAGTGCCTATAAAATATTGAGGGGATATCCATGAAAGCCTTAGAGATAACACCCCTCGAGCCCCCCGTATTCAGCCGATCTCCAATACCCAGTCCAGACATGATCTCAGCACCAATTCCATCTCCATCCCCACTGCCCACCACCGTCGCCGGCATGATAGGCTCTATCTTAGGTGTGAAGCTTGAAAACCTAGGGAAGCTGTTTGGTCTAGAGGAACTATATAGAAAGCTTAAGATATTTTGCATAGACCCTGTCTTCAAAGGCCCTGCTGTGATGTTTAACTCTATTTCAGATGATATCTATATACCTGCTGGCGGATCTAGATTCGCTCCGATATCAAGGATTAAGAGGTTCGAAGATATATATTATTTAGATCTATCGGGGAAAAGCTCTCCAATAGTTGATGGTATAGAAAGTGAGAGGATCGGTGTAAAGCTTTTAAGGGGATATATGGGTTTAGATAAAGTCGTTGATAAGGGCTATATGTATAGATATTCAGTCACGATTTATAAAACTATTGACGGTAAAAATGTTACTCCAACATTTATATATATTTTGAACTGCGATATAGATGATCGAGATCTAATCACCAGGTTAGGTGGGGAGGGCAGGGTCTTCAGAATCTTAATCAGAGATCTAGGAGAACGAGTGGGTAAAATCGCGAATAAGTTTTTCACCCCTATAGAAAAGATTGATCATGGTCTCTACATACTCGTATCTCCGTCACCGCTGATTCAGACCCATGTAAAGACTGCCAGCCCAGATATTCCTAGGATATCAAACCTACTGGGCTCAGAATATATAGAGGAGATAGTGGGTTTGTTACCAAATATCAAATCCCCTGAAGAGCTTGAAATGATTAGGAGCAAGAGGATATCGATTAAAAAGAGGATCGAAAGGCTTAACCTAGGCTATTCAGAGGCATTCAACAAGAGAAGACCTCAAATACTAGCTATACCACCTGGCACAGTTATAAAGGCTAGAATGCCTATGAAAGCTAATGATCTAGTAAGGGTTCTGTGGGGTTTAGGCTTCTCAACAATATTTAAACTTGATTAATATTACTAAAATAAGGTGTATCTATGATGATGCTAAGAGTTAATAACTATAAGGTTATTAAGAATGCCGAGATAGAGGTTGGGAAAACGATTCTCTATGGGCCTAACTCAAGCGGTAAATCTTCTATAATATATGCGTTGCTAACGCTCACCACGTCTAAGCATCCTGATGAGAATATTGAGCGGGTTATTAAACATGGTGTTGATGAGGCTAATATAGCTATTCATCATGGCGAATCATTTATTGAATACAGCGGTAAGGATAGATTATATAGATGTAGGCATGGATCAAAGAACGTTGAAGGAAGCTCTATCGAGTTTGTTGAGGACTGTGTGAAAGAGTTCTGGAGAAGTCTTGGGATCGGTAGGATTGGTCATGTGGCTATCGATAAGATGTATGTGTTTGATGTGCCTAGAGGAGACATTATTTCATATAGGGAGAAAGATCTTTCAGAGGCCATGCTTGATGTAGAGGATCCCATGAATCCTGAGAACTGGTATAGATTATTAAGTCACCCTGAGGTGGTCTCTGGTAGAGTTGCTGAAGATCTATGGGATATATGCGGTATCGAGAGGATTTACGGTCCATTTGTAAGGATTGATGGGAAATGGCTACCTATATATGTTCTATCTGACGGGCTTAAGAGAGCGATTCTAATGATTATAGCTATGCACCACTCAGACCTGCTGATCATAGAAGGGTTTGAGAATAGCCTTCATATTGATCTGATCGTATATCTGCTTAACAGATTTGAGGCATATGAAGATAAGAAGATGATCGTTGAGACCCACTCGGGAATAGTGGTGTTGAGCAGGAAAATGATCCCTGAAAAGTGGCAGGCATACTATGTGGATCGGGGAGCTGTGAAAGAGATAGCAAAAGAGAGTATGAGGGATATAAATCTATTGAGAAGAGAAATAGAAGCATACTCCTTGCTAGCATAACACAGTCATAGCCATTAGGAGGCCTGTAAGTATGGAAGATATTTGTTGTAAAACTATGAATATAGATGATTTTAAAGGCAAATGCTCCAGTAGTGATCCAGGGAAAAAGTGTCAGATCTGTCCGTTTATAAATCATTTAGTAAACAGGGTAAAGAACATTTCTAGCAAACTTGAAGTATGCATCTTAGATGTTCAGGATTTAAAAAAATGCAGAGAAGTTCAAGGCGTTTTATGTCGATGTCAAGCAACTAATACCAACAATGGATGTCCCGATCTATTAATTATATATAGATCCAGACGGGCATCCAAATGCTATATTATAGAGTTAAAGTTAAATGTTAAAAGTGGAAGGATAAAGAATGATGTCAGCGATCAGCTTAATAGAGAGTGCGGCCAGAGCCATTGCTGTAATAATAGTGGTGCTATCAGTAAAATAATAGTAGTAAAGAATGAGGATATTGCGGAAAGGATGAGAAATGGCAGAAACCCATATATTAATGAAATTATCAATAATAATATTATGATAGTTAGCATGTGTGATGTTGGAAATATTTTTGAGTAGATATATATAAGGTGATTATGGATGTTATTGATAGCTAGTAAAGTATATTGTAAAGAGCTTGAGAGATTTCTAGATCCTGGATTGAAGTTAAGGGTGAATGAAATCTTAACTATTGATCCGTATAGTAGCTTGAGGTTGTGCTCGATCACTTTTAATGATTGCTGGAAGAAGGAAGATGATGAAGAGTTTCACGATCATATTTGTGGGTGCAGACAATTGATTGAAAATATTGATAGATCGAAAAGGATGTTAAGATCCATGGTCTCTGAGCTTGGTAACCTTGTCTATCTAGTTGTTATATCTGCCACGCCTTTTACTTTATCACAGAGCTTAATCACGGTTTTTGACTCACCTGTGCTCGCTATGTGGATGTCTCTTGAAAATGAATTAAACTTCGATTTTATGCTTGAGATCTTTGCTCGGGGTTGTTTCAATTCACTAATAGGGTCTATATATCTAGATCTTCCCCTTATTCCGTTTCCTAAGTTATTGAAGGATCTTATAAGCAGTAAAAAGGATTGGCTTGAGAAGATCGATATACATGTAGAGGAATTAGGTCCCGGGCTTCTAATCATGAGATCCTCTATCCCTGATAAAACAGTCTGTCAAGCACTTGAGACTCTTTATGAGGATTAAAGCTTCTCTAGTATTTTTAATATAAAAATATATTTTTGCCATTAATATTTTATGGGAGTATTATGAAAAGCGAACAGCTACTTAGTTCCAAAATGCTCTATATAAGGGCTCTTACGCCTCTCCACGTTGGCTCTGGGAGGGGCTCAGCATTTCACGTAGATCTTCCCGTTCAGAGGGACGAGTTTGGTTTCCCGACCATATGGTCTAGCAGTATTAAAGGAGCTCTTAGATCGTGGTTTAAACCTAGTAATGATGATGAAAAGCGGATTTTAAGATGTATCTTTGGTCCCGAGCCGGGAGCTGCTGAAGTCTCTGATTATGGTTCGTCGATTTCGATCCTTGATGCTCGTCTCATTCTGATTCCTGTCAGGAGTTTGAAGAGGATCTGGATCTATGCGACCTCCCCGCACATGCTTGAGATGCTAAACACATATTTCACGAGCCTTGGTAGGGGGGGTATGAAGATCCCTTGGTTCTCTGATAAGGCAATTGTAAGTCGTGAGGATGTCTTGTTTGGTGATGTTGAGAAATATGTTATTGTTAATGAGGTTAGGATCCCTGCTGACTCAAAACCTGAGGTGGTTGATATTTTGAAAGGCAGGATCCCCGATGAGGTTCTAAATGCTGTTCATAATAAGGGGCTTGTGATCC
>Ga0080007_1064669_pt1 | contig 21819 bp, 32 predicted proteins | sample OctOCTMetagenome_FD_69210 | JGI IMG/M metagenome (GOLD analysis project Ga0080007, IMG submission 69210) | Hot spring and microbial mat streamer communities from Octopus Spring Streamers, Yellowstone National Park, USA - OCT_B (SPADES... | ecosystem: Environmental > Aquatic > Thermal springs >...
AATGATGCTCGGCTCGTCGGAACTGCCGATTTTACGCCACGAGGTTTGAATCCGAGATTGGTAATTCTGTCGTGCAGAATTTTCGCCAAGTGCCTTGAAGGTATCGAATGTTGTCGGTGCCAGACTTCAGTCCCTGATGCTGCTCTATCACCTGCAGAGTTGAAATGGAACTCAATTACGATGTCGCATTTTTCATTCTCCGCCTGCCGCTGTCTTTCTTTATTTTTGCCAGTGTAGTCGCCTTTAAGCCAAACGATTTTCAACTATTTGTGCGCCTCCCGTTTCAGGGATTGGTTTTACTCCCGTTGCTGGTCGTTCTCCCAATCCAGAAACCGCCAAGACCAGCAATGATCGCAATAACCGTCGACAAAAACATTCCATCAATACCTTTCATCAACGCTATGCCTTCCAGTATCGTGATGCATATCATCGCTGTAATTGCCTCAATCTTGTGCTTAGCCATTTCTGTTAACCTCCAGAAACCTGTTACGAAAGCTGCCTTCATATGCCATCACCTCGATTCCGTTCTCAGTTCGATTCTATTATGCACTCTTGAGTGTATGATGTCAACAATCAAGCGGTGCAACGATGCCCAAATCTCTGTCGGAGAAAGAACCCTCCATGCTTCATCAATCAATTTCGATGCTTCTTCCAGTTCATCTGGAGTCGGATAGTGTGCGAAGTCGAATTGCATGACGAAATCTGCTGACGATTTGATGAACGGATTGCGCCTGTCTGCATAAACTGGACGCTTCGCAGCCAACGGCGAAGTCACAGACGCTGATGCTCCAAGCCCTCCTGCTAAATGTTTCACTACAAAGAATCCACATTCTCCCATTACATCAGCAAGTTCCTGTCCTTCAAGCCACTCATCAATGACTTCCATCCCTAACCTTCTCGCAGTCGTGACGAACTCTTCAAATTCCGATGCAACCCAGTGTGGCGCAAACGGGTGCAAAGTCGTGATGAACCGTGCTTTCCGTTTGTGCTCTTGCGTGTAAGCGAGAATCGTCCAACATCCTTTCGTGCTGCCGTAGAAGCCAAAGAAACCGACTAAATCTGGGTCAGGTTGCGTTTTCGGAATAAATGGATAAGGCTGCTGTAACGGCATCGGAATCTCAATCGCTTGGCTGATGGGAACAGACCTTCTGTCGAAAGCAACGAACGCAACTATGTTTCTGACTGGATCGACCATAATGTAATCGTGCACAATTAGGACTATTGGAATTTCCAACTTCTTGAGTTCTGCGACCCAGTTTGGATGCTGCCAGAGAAAGTTCGGATGACAATGGACATAGGCAAAATCGAGCTTCTCCGCTCGCTGGGAATTCAACAATATCTGGATAGTTCCGCTTCGTAAGCAACCCGAGTGGGCAATGAGACAATTCGTTGCCGCCGTAGTTGCCACAGACCAAACCATCCTCGCTGCGTCGTTGCTTACAGCGGATCAAGCAGAAGTCCTGACAAACGATGAAGTGATTCTGTCTGTCCCACCAGAACTAACAGCGCTTCCAATTCGGTCGTTCGCACTTGCCTCGAAAGAAGAAAAGAGTTACATCTACGCCATCTTTGATGACGGCTTTGTCTGTGCTCCCACTGACATGCAAAACAGCGGTCATTATTACCGAGTCATGAACAATCTGCTGTTTACGCCCGCACATGCACAACTTCGGTTTAACCGCGCAACTTGGCAACACCTCAAGAAGGCAATCCAGACCTACGCAGACAAGAAAGTTTCCCGTTACAATCGCTCTGCGATTGCACGCTGGGACATCCTTCCTGACGGGTCGCATTACATCTGGTCATCAACAGAACAGTCGGTTCTGTTCACCGCTGACAAAGCGGAAGTCATCGGAGAAATTCCGCGCCCGAGCACTTTCTGGACGACATTGCTTGAGAAAGCCATCAAGTTCGTTCCCACTCCGTCGGTCATAGAACTCATCTTCCAAGAGAACACCTGCATGATGCGACTTCACAACCAGTTCAACTACCGCATTTGTGCGCTGATGTCGATGGTCTTTGGCAGCGATTATGAGTCGTTCACAGGCTCGTCAAAGCAAGAAATGCAGGATAGCCCAGTAGCGCCCGAAACAGAAGGTGAAACGGAGGTGAGCGAGTATGTTGAAGTTTGACCACACGAAATTGAAGATTGCACTGCTTGAGCTTACGCGAGAGAGAAGAGTTCGAGAACTTTACTATCCTAAAGCGATCAGTGAAGGCAAGTTATCACAGGCAGAGGCTCAAAGGCGGTTAGAAGCCCTCAACTATGCTATCGAGGTCCTTAGCGTTCTGGTGCAACAGGAGGAGGTGACCACCGATGGCTCTCATTCGAATTTCTCTTGACAATGGCAAAACTGCCATTCTGTTTCCCGAACAGTACTACCGAATCTTTCAAGCATTGTTGAACACCGCCAAGCGAGAGTGCGAAGTGGCGAGAATAGTCGAGAACGATCCAGAGGAACTGATTGACGCCGACGGAAAGGTCTGGGAAGCCACCGAATTTTTCTCAGTAATTGTCGCCCAGAAGATCGGAGAGAGGAAGAAGCCGAAGCGGAGGTGAGAGGCTATGAAGGTCTCATTGCAGGGTCTCTACCGCTTCATCCAACTCAAAACTGGCGATGTTACTTATCTCGAACTCAATCAAATCCCTGACCCGGAAGAACGACTCTACATAATGCAACTACTCATGCGACTTGGGACCAACCTGCGCTCAGAATCTGACCTCGCTCGCATAGAACACTTGCTTGAAGAAATTGCCCGCGATCGTAATGTCGGTGCTTTGGATGCACTGGAGAGGCTCGTGATGCTTCTGTAGGAGATGATGCTCAATGGCACGCTACCACACTGGAGCACGAGCAGAATACAAGTTAAAACACGAACTCGAAAATAAAGGTTGGCATGTCATTTGCGCTGCAGGGTCACACGGAAAGTGGGACCTCGTTGCAGTGCGGAAGCGCAACGGTAGGGTCGATATCTTGCTCATTCAGGTCAAACGCAGACAGCCTCCTAAGAAGCCTATCGCGACTTTCTATCGGAATTGTTCTGTGCTTGATTGTTTTGTCTTCTTTGCGCCTCGAAAAGGTCCGTTTCTCTCCAAGGACTGGCGATTTTCGGTTTCTGATTTGAATTCAATCGTTCGTCAGTTATCGGGTGAACAGCAAGCAACCTCTTGCCCTCAACAACGAGAGCGCACCAAACTCTGTCACCATGATTGCCGTAGCGAGTCAACCCATACTCGTCGTAGGCGAGCATGCAGCCGTTCAACAGAATCCAGCGACCACCAGGAACTGCAAAGAGGGAGAAGCGATGAAAGTGACCAAACGCTGCAAGGTCGATAGAAACGCCAGCGGCACTGTAAGAACTGAACCAAGCCAACACCCTGCGCTGAGCGGAAGTTGCAGGGATGTCAGCGACGCTCCTGAGAAAATGACCGTGCCCGATAAGGACATTGAACTTGCCACAACGAGAAAGTTTGACCTCAAGAGAATCGTTGAACTCGCGAGTGAAGAACCGAGAATTAGCCTTAACTCGCCTTTCCCGCAGACCCTGTTCGACTGTCGCATAAAAGAAAGCGTCAAGGTTCGTTTTCCTGTGGGCAACTTTCAAGTAAGCGTGATTGCCCGGAACTCCGTCAATTGTCAACCTGCAAACACTTGCCAGTGGGATGAGGAAATTGTCGAGAAATATGCGAGCACCTTCATAGACCTGCTCAAACCCGAGAAGTTCAAGCTCTTAGGCTTGTTCGGGATAAACTGCTTCGCTGTCCATAATGTCTCCGAGGAAGAGGATGAACACATTGTCTGGCTTGTAGGTTTCAATGAGAGAGTGGACTTTTCCCGCTATTGTAGTCAGCGTTCGGCTGGCTGTCTTAGCATTCCATCCTGCGGTTCGCCTTCCGAAGTGAAAGTCTGAGACGAAGAACAGAAGCTCCATCGCAATCCCACCGTAGCAGTTGCAGACGCGCTGCCGTCACGACCTTGACTACTCTCATGAAATTATAGCCGGAGGTGGGCTCAAATGAAAGAACTGGAACAGGCGTTGATCGCACTCGCAATTATTGACAAGCAAGTCGCAGAATTCTTGTCGAGCTGTGGCGACGAAATCTTCACTGACCCGGTCCACAGGAGCATTCTCAACGAAATCAGGAGCTTGATCAGTAACAACAGAAGCATCAACCCGTTTCTCATAGCAGCCCGCCTCCCTGAATCCTACAGGAAAATCCTGCGTTCGTCGATGCAGTTAGCGCTTGAAGCCCTCGATTCTCAGTCGAGAATTGCGTTAGCACGAGATTATGTCGTCGAGCTGGCAAAGCGACAGATCGCTCAGAAACTTGCAACTCGATTAGGCGAACTTTCCAAGCAGTTGCAATCGCAGCCAAAAATTCTCGAAGAGGCACTCGCTGAAATGCAGGCAGCAGTTGGAGAGGCGCTCGTTCGATATTCCTCGTTAGATAGTGCAGACCCTGAATTCGAAGACTTGCGTGAAATTTTCAACCGACCAAGCGAAATGATCAAGACCGGAATTCCAGAACTCGACAATGCCTTGAAATCCACAGCGCCCGGCGATTTGTTCGTGATCGCTGGGCGCACTTCTGTCGGCAAAACCGCTTTCGCAATCCAGATGGCTGTTGAATCCGCGCTTGTCCAAAGGAGAGTGCTTTATGTCAGCCTCGAGATGCGTAAATCAGAAATGGTCGCCAGATTTCTCTCTCACATTGGGTTCATCAGTCTTGCGTTCTTCTTTGCTCCCAAGCCACACGAAGCGAATGCTCCTCTAACACTGCAAGCCTACAAGTTCTTGAAGCAGCTTCCAATCAAAGTCATCGACGCTTCTGCGTTCTCCGAGACTTTCGACACACCACAACTTGCCATCGCCTTGCAGACCTATTCGCCAGACATCGTTGTCATCGACTACCTACACCTCATGGCATCGGCAAAAGACGAAGGGATGGTTGAAGCACTCGCTGAACTCTCACGGGAGTTGAAGCGACTTGCCCTTCGTTACAGGTGAGTCATCGTCGGGTTGTCTCAGATCAATCGCACCGCTTATGCCTCTGAAGCTGACCTCGAGCAGATTTACTACTCATCAGCGCTCGGTCACGCAGCATCGCAAGTCTTGATGCTGCGACCGAAGGAAACGATAGGAACAACGAACCTTCGTTATGTTGAGTGCGCGATTGTCAAGAACAGGAACGGTCCGATAACGAAAGCGCTGACCGTTTTTTGCCCTTCAGTGATGCGGTTCGTTCTCTGTGCGAAACCAGATAAGAATCCTGAACAATGACTGGGAGGTGGTTGCGTATAATTGATTCAAAACAACTCGCAGCCTTACAGTTGATTCGTTCCTCAAAGGCGCTCGTAATTGGCGCTGACGAACTCTTTGAACCGTGCCCATTTCAGCCAGAAGAGATGTTCAGGCTACAAGATCTCGGCGACGATAATGCGTTTGAAGAGTTGAAGCAGCTCTGCAACACGCTTCGAGTGTATCCAAGAGTCGTCTTCATTGACCCATTCAGAAACATTCACATCGAGAAAGCGAACAGTCTCATGCCTCAGTTAGTTGTCACAATCGAGTTCAACAATGGACTGCCTCACAGGAATTGGACGAACCGCTTTGCGTGGCTGTTCGGAGAGAGGATTGCATCGATTACGTCAGCGAAGGACAGATACGAATTCACGATCTACACGCCACTGACACTTAAGAAACTGCTAGAACTCAAGCACCAGCCCGATGAGTTCCCGGTTGTCATCGATCTCTTACTCAAGCGCAAGACCCAACCTGACCTCTGGATCACTCCCGATGGAAAGATTCGGTTCGCACAAGACCACGCAAGAACTTGGCTTTTCCAGAAACTCGACATCGAAGACCTTGTCTATCGGCTCAACAGCCAGAATATCTCCGTTCTGGCAACTGACCGAACAAAACTCGTCTTTCTCTTGCGATGCATCAGGTCGGGACTTCTGCGCGTTAGCAACGAAGACTTGGTCAAACTCGTGAACTTAAAGAATGCGGCTGTCATTCCTGCGAAAGCGCCATTGCTGCCACTCAGTCTTCGTGCTCGGTTTGCACTCCTAAACGACGAAGATGGAGCACTTGTGGATAAATCTACTAACGAGCTCGTCCCAGTCACAGTCATTCCGAGAACTCGAGTCGAACGAACCGAAGTCCTGATGGTCAACGACGACGGCAGCGTAAAATGGGCTCTGGTCGAGCGAACGCACACTGAACTCGTTGCGTTCCTACCAGAGAAGTATTCGCCAAACCATTACTTCGAATCCGATGTCTTCGAACTGGCTGAACGCTTTGAACTCCCAGATGTTCCGACTGTAGAGAAGGTTGACCGCAAGCGTGCTTAGAAAGCAGAACAAGCAGTCGACATGATTGCTGACATTTTGAACCAGCATGGACAGAAGTTGTTTCAGTTCCAACGCGAAGACATCGTGAAACTGTTGACGAAGCGATTCGGTATTCTCGCATGGGACCCGGGTTGCGGGAAAACTCTCGGAGGGTTAGTGTTTGCGCTTGGAGCGCTGTCTATCGGCGACTGTGTCCCGAGGGTACTTGTTATCACACCGCAGGACTTAATCCCGCAGTGGTTCGCCGAAATAGGAAAATTCTTCGGCGCAGAATTCGCGGCAGAATGGTTCGTAGTTTCTGGCTTAGAAGACGCAATTCAGCTTGTTCGCCTGTCCCGCAAAGTCCCGAAAACCTATCCGTTATTCGCCATAACTTGGTATGAGGCGCTACGGGATGCCATCGGCGACGAGCGGATTGTGCAACGCAATGATGGCGAACTCTGCCCTTATTGCAATCGCATTATCCACCACAACGGCTTATGCTCCTACGGCTGCCCATTCAACGGTTCACCTTACATCTCTCGACGCAGAGATGCAGCATGGTTTCTCAAGAAGTTCGTCAGAAACGGAGTGCTCGTTGTGGACGAAGGCACTTACATCAAGAGCTGCGAAAGCTTGCGAGGTATCGCAGCACGACGGCTCGTCACAGCCAAATATCGCCTCATCATGACTGGGACACCCATCAAGAATTTGCTTTCGGACTTGCCAATGCTGTTACAGCTTGCTGCAAGACCTAACTCTCAAGCCTATCCATTCCCGCCAGAGCAGGAAGGAATTAACCGTTTCTCGAAGCAGTTCATGGTCGTTGAGCGCAACCTGTTGAACAAGCGCAGGCGCATCGGACCTGAGCCGACAAACTTGAGCACTATCCAGTTGCTGTTGTCGGCGACAGTGTTGCGCAGGCGTAAAGACCAACTCGGCGAAGAAATTGCGCCGCTTGAAATTAAGGTCCACGAAGTTCCGCTGACCTACGAGCAGGCATTGTGGTATCGAGCATGGTGCGATGACGAGTTATTTGAGCGCTGGTTCTATGCAACGCACAACAGAAGCATCAGTGACCTTGCGAAGCTTCTCAGTCGAATGACCCACCTTCTGTTTGTGATTGGACACCCAACTTCAAGCACAGCAACTGGCAGTCCAGTTTCGCTTGACCTTCTGGCGAATCTACCGCAGCCAACCGAGTTGACCCACAAGAACTTGCTCGTCGTCGACCTCGCCGAGCAGTTTGCGCGTCAGGAAGGTTACTGCGTCGTGTTTGCTCAGACGGTCGGCGTGCTTGAAACTATTGGGAGAATGCTCAGAGAGCGTGGCATCCCAGTCCACATGACAGTTGAGAAGCGTGCAAACAAGTTACAGTCTTTGCCACCAGCAAAACGAAGCATGGTCATTCAGAAGTTCAGGCATCAAGGTGGAGTTTTGTTGGCTTCAATTTCAGCAATGGCACACGGTCACGACTTCGCTTTCGTCCCTCGTGCAGTAATTCACTCGCTTCCGTTTGCCTATGACTCGTATGCGCAAGCAATCTGTCGGGTGCACAGGATCGTTTCGCCTAAGCCGGTTGAAGTCCATGTCGTCTGCGCAAGCAATTCGCTTGACATGTATCTTTTCGAGTTGCTTCGCAGGAAAGAGTTCGCTGCAAGTTCGGTTCTGGATAACGCGATGCTTGAGATTACGATCAGCAAAGACGAGTGGAAGAAAGTTTGGGAGCGGGTTCAGGAGTCGTTGGATAACCTTGTAGTCGCGTAAAGACTGACAGGAGGTGATTATAATGGAAAGTTTGTTTGAGATGCTGATAGAACAATACAGCAACGAGCCGTCCTTGTCGTCAGTAATTTTGGGTTGGCTGCGGGATGCTCAGGAAAAGCCTGTGTTGTGGGAAAGGGTTGTCATGGAAATTGACCCAAACGATCCCGCTGCTGCAAGTGATTTCCTCGCAGGAGTGCTTCGGGCTGCCGAGTTTGATGAGACCTTTATTCCGATCCACATTCTGATAGTCGCACTCCATAACGCAATTAGTTGTTCAGCGGCGGACTCTAAATTTCCTATCCCATGCACTCGTTATCACTTCAAAATCATCAGAGTTAGTGATACTTACGCACTTGCATTCTATGCCGAGAGATGTCCGTATTTGTAAAACGCCAGGAAGACCCGACAGGGATAGTGGCGAAAATCACAAAAGCCGTCTTGCATTTGCGACCGAATTCGTTTAAACTTTATTTGGTTATGTAACCATGAAGGCAAAAGGAAGCTGACAAAGGAGGTGCAGCGGGATGCGGAAGACCTTGGGATTGCAGTTTCGTGGTGCGCCAGTGGAGTTAGGAGACCGAATCCTTGAGAACTTTGGAAAAAGGCTCAAAGAATGGATGGAGCTTCGTGAAGTCGGGTTAGTTGACATCGCCCAAAACCTCGGAATCAGTTACTCCTATGCGGCGTTCCTCGGAAAGGTCAAACCCTACGGCAGGTTATTGTCTCCCGAGAACGCTGTCGCCCTCGCAGAATTCCTCAAAATAGACCCAGACGAAGTCTTTTCAGCAATGGGCCAAATCAACCCCTACCTTGCAGAGAAAGTCCCGATAGAAGTGCTTGAAGCCGAATTGCTCGAACTTCACAAGAGACTGCGGGAACGAATAGAGGGGGCAGAACAAGAGCAGCGTGAAAGGAGGCGTCGTCGTTGATTTGAAACTGTGCACATAGAAGCGGAAAGTTGCGGCGTTGTGGCTGCTTTGCGGGTATTGGGCGGAGAACCTACCCAAACAAACAATTCTCGTGACAGAAAGGAGGATTTTTGATGTCTCTAACCAATGCAAGCAAGGTTGGCTACTGGCGGATTGATAGCAACGATGAGGCATGGGTTGTGACCGCTTCATTTGCAATGCCCGCATGGCAGTATCGGCAATTGCTGTCGATCATCGTGCGTCGTCCAATGCGATTCATGAGCGCTGTATGCCGGTGGTTGCCAGAAATTGACCCGTATGCGTGCCTGATTCAGACTGATTGGGCGGAAGTGATTCTGTGCTGGAACGGAGAGATAGGCGCAATTGCCGTGTTAGTTCCTTCGGAACTGAGTGAAGAGAGGCGGCAATCTGCCACGCAGATTGCGTGTGATTTCCTTGCATTTGCCTGTAACTTGATAGGCAACGCATTGCAACCTTTATCGGCATTCATAGTGGGCGAGGATGATGACAACTGGGCTGTTTGCGAGGTTATGGGCGATTTGAACCCGCATTGAGTTGATTGGTTGATTTATAGTGGGAACACACTGAAAAACGCAAAGGGCTTAACTGTGCCTGATCGTGGTTAACGGTCGGCGACCGTCGGCTTTCGACTAGCGGTCGCTGACCAACCTTAAAGCGCTATATTTTGAAGTGCTGGGTGCTGCATAATATTTCGTGCCTTTAATCCGCACCTTACAAGGTATGGGTTCGTCTAAGGAAACAGGGAACTTCCTGAGGAGGCGGAATAGCAGGATGCACAGATGGCTATTGGTTGAAGTGCTAATCGGAGTTTTCTTGCTTCAGGTTAGTTGGGGTAGCAGCGCTCAAGAGGGCGAAATTTATCGGCTCGTTCCGGGAGATGTGGTCAATATCATCGTCCTGAACGACCAAACTTTGTCCGGCGAGCAAGTCATCGGTCCAGATGGCTTCATTCGTCTCCCACTTGTCGGAGCAATTCAAGCGGCAGGCTTGACTTTAGATGAGTTAACGGAAAAGTTGCGCCAATCTTTGTCTCGTTTCATCCGCAACCTGCGAGTCACCGTCACCCTTTTGCGCTATAATGGCAATTGGGTTGGTGACGGTAGTTGTTGAGGAGTAAATTTTAGGGAGAGATTTCCCATGTTGAGGCGATGGGAAAGAGCCAAATTGATGGTTGTTTTGGGGGTTGTCAGTAATCTCCTCTCCCTCGCTTTCGGTCAACTGTCAAGAAGCACGATAATAATCATAATAATATGGGAATTTGGTGGCAAAGTATCACTATGATGGTGGGGGGCTAATCGCGATGACCCGAAACAATCAAAGTTACTGGTATGGATTTGAAGGGATAGGGACGGTAAGGCAGTTGATGGGCTCTCAGGGGCAGGTTGTTGATGCTTACGCCTTTGATGCTTGGGGCAACGAGATAACCAATCCCCAGTCCCAAGTCCCTAATCCCTTCAAGTATGTTGGGAAGCATGGATATTATTTGGACACAGAGAGTGCTTTGATGTTGTTGGGAGTGAGGTATTATGGAAATAGAATAGGACGATTCATAAGTTTAGACCCAATAATGGAAGGACTTAATTGGTATTCTTACGTGGGTTCTAACCCGGTAAAGAATACAGACCCTTGTGGAACAGGAGTGGGTGATATGATTGGTATTGGTATAGGTATAGGAGTTTATGCCCTCGCGTGCTACTTGTGTGCGGAATTGATTAGAGAAGCAGCTTTAAGAATACCTTCACAGGGGGGAAGGTTAGACACCTATCAACATTGTTGGGCAAATTGTCATATTACAGCAATATGTGGAGAACCTTGCGGTCTGGTGGCTGTTTTTGCAACTGAGCTTGGCGGTGTTTGGGATTGGGAAGATGTTAAAGCAAATTATGCAGGACTTCTCTGTGGAACACCACTCACAGTCCCTCCAAGTCCAATAATAAGATGTCTTTGGCCTTCTTATGTTTTGTTGTCTCGCCATTGTGATAGGTGTTGTCGTTCATATGGATATAGGCCATAAAAAGAGGTGTGACTTATATGTATCGCCAAAAACTTATTAACTTGTTTATGGTCATTATTTTGACAATTGAATTGTTTTATATATTTTACCTTTTTTGGTGGATAACTTCAGGTAATTATTGGTTTCAAAGACATAAATCTTTTATAGATAAAGTTGAAAAATTATTGGGTAAGTCGGAAAAAGAGGTAATAAAAACTCTTGGTAAACCGCATTATATTATTTATGCACATGATTTGAAGAATAATATTATGCGTAAATATCCTACTTTGGAAGGTTATGCTCGTCCTAATAAACCTATTACAAATAAAGCTTTGATTTATATAAAAGGTGATGCTATTTTCTATATTTACATTAATCACGAAGGATTCGTAGAATATGTATTTTACGGTCCAAGTTAAACTTTAACATATTATACTTAAATAGCAACTTTAAGATTATTAAAGAATTTCCTTCGGTTAATAAGGTGACCTCTTGTGCGATGGATAGGGATAGGGTGAGCGATTTTGTCGGTTTCTTCCCTTTCCGTTGCCCAGTGGCAAAAGACCTTGAAGGAAATTTGTCATGCCCTCTTTTCGCTGCTGGGAGGTTGGTGCAGGTGAGCAACGGATTGATGGGGACGACGAAGTTGTTCTATGATGGTGAGGGGAAGTTAATAAGGCAGGAGAACGGGAACGGAACTTATGCGACTTTCTCCTACGATGGTGCGGGAAGGTTGGTTCAGATAGAGTATCGCAGGACAAGCGACAATGGGTTGCTTTCAAGGTTCGTTTACAGTTACGATGCTGCGGGGAACAAAGTTCAGGTTCAAGAGGAAGTCTTGCAGCCTGATGGGAGCCTTTCTGTTGCGACGGTAAGTTACGGCTATGACCAGATAGACAGGCTAACGAGTGAGAAGAGGGTGGGGAGCAACCCTTACTGGTATGAGTATTCTTACGATGGTTCGGGGAACAGGTTAGGAATGGTTGAAAGGGATGGGACAGGGAACATCGTTGGGCAGCCGTAAAGTTCAGCAAGTTTTTGAAGCATCCTCAATGGTGGGTTGCGTCTTCCGTTTTCCAAGAGGGAGAGATACTTCCTTGTCACTCTGATTTTTTGAGCCACTTCCTCTTGCTTGAAGCCATAAGTTTCCCTCGCCTCTTTTAACCTTTGCCCAATGAGTTTCAGGATGTCCATGCTTGCACATACCTCTAAATTTGTCTGATCTTGTTTAGTACCTCATTTAGAGAATTTTCTATTCGGTGCAATGCATTTGTATGGTTTGTTTGGGTAGTTTGCACTTGATCAAAGCCAGACACCAGTTCAGACAGCCCCTCTGCAAGAGCTGCTAAACCCTGACAAATATCCCACATTATAGGGTCTTTGGTACGGTCAATACGAAGGCGGGCGTCATCGAAGCAACGCTTAGCGTTTTCAAAGCGTTGCATAGCTTCCTGAAACTGAGATATCATTGTGATCACCTCACAACTTAAGTTTTAAGCGCTGGTATATTATGCCCTTTGAAGCATGTGTTGTCAGCAACATAGATTCTTGTCTCTTTCACCCCTCAACCTTCCCTCTCAAATCCTCTGGCGGGTAAGCGACGACGAGGACGCCATACTTTCCCAGCAACTCTATGAAAGCCCGCTTCGAGTAGCCAGCCAACTTGGCGGATTGCCCGAGGCTGAGGCGTCCAAGTTCATAGAGTTTGATAGCCAAAAGAAGCCTCGCCTCATCTTCCGAAACTTCTGGAGGAAGTTCAATCTGAAGCGTCTTCATCTCTCTTGCCCCTTCCCGCCTCAGCAAATTTAGTGCATCGTGAGGAATGAGTTAGCCTAAGTTCTGCCGGAGTGTCTCACTTAATGAGCAATGCACCCGAAAGCATTGCAAGGTATCTTGCACTCCTAACGATTCTCAGGTTAAAGTTGAGGGATGAGAGGTGAAATGGGATGGAAAAGGAGAAGTTGCTTGAAAGGATTGAGGTCAACCCGAAGGTGATGGCAGGTAAGCCTGTCATCAAAGGGACTCGCTTGACCGTCCATTACATTCTCAGCCTCTTAGCCAGTGGGATGACGATTGAGGAGATATTGGACGAGTATGAGGGTTTGGAGAGAGAAGACATATTGGCATGCATTGCTTTCGCCTCTGAAGCGTTAGAAAGGACAGAGTTTGTTCCTTTGATGGCGGAGGCGATTTAGTTGAAATTTCTGGTGGACGAGTGCACAGGTCCTTCTGTCGCAAGGTGGTTAGGAAAGGAAGCAACACAGTGGGGTTATCATCTTGCGGCTGAAGGACGAGAGGACGGCTAACAAGATTAGGGTGCTAAAACAATTGTTGGACAGATATGCAGGTGACCTTGAAGGGAATTTGGTGATTGCTACAGAGACCACAGTCAGGATAATTCGCTTCCCTAAAACTTAAGGTCTGTCACAGTCCCTTTACGGGTTTTAGGCACGGATGCCGGAGATAGAGCGGTGTCGGAAGGCAAGTAATCGGAGATTTTCTCAACACGGACAACTCTTACCCCTGCCACTTTCTTTATCGCCTCAAGTTCATCCTCAGTAGGATTGTCAGCAATCAGCCAAACTGAAGCACCTTCCCCCTTCCTCTCAAAAGTCCTGACGATAACCCTCGACTTCTCCGACATCCTCCCCATCAACCTGCAAACCTTGCATGGGTTAATTCTCGGAGGACAAACCGTTATCCTATCCTCGTGCTCTATCCCCCAAAATTCCAACAACTTGCTCCTCAACCATCCTCGGTAGATGAAAGGGTTCTTAATCTCCGTCTCCCCAGCAAGATAGACTATCCTCTCAATTGCACCTGTCTCCATAGCCTTAAACCATGAACTCCAGTTCATCCTCAACTTGTTGAAAATTTGCTGGGCTAACCTTACGAGGGGTGAAGGGAGGGAAAATTCACCGTCGCCAATTAGTTCATTTGCCTTTGGGTTGAATCGGTTAATGACTTCTTCTGGCTTCCCAATCGATGTCCCTACTACCTTTATGGAGCAGTAGCCAAATCCCATCGATGTGTTTGCTCCTATCCCAAAGTTTTGGAGCAACTTCAATGCTCCCAACACTATGTCGAGATTTTCTTTTGGGACTTGAACTTGGAAGGCGATTTGACCTTGAAAGAACTCTTGCCCTCTAACTTTGACCATCTTCTCCTTCCCCATCAAGAAACCGTCGGAGACTTTGACTGAAGGGGCAGGTCTATTGACAGACTTGGCGAGCCTAAGGGAGAGGGTGGCTATTTGAGTTGTCAAGACGATGGAAGGGATGAAAGGTTTCCTTCTCAGGTCTCTAACTTGCCTTCCGGTTCCAAAACCGACATGGGTGGGCTTCTTTAGTTCAGCGATACACTTTAATGTCACCATCTTCCTTCACCCGTTCACAAGTTTGCCATCCCGTTTTTGAGTGAGCAGGGCTTTTCACGAATTTTAGGCACGGAAAGATGACGGAACAGAAGACTACCTTATTTGCCTCCCTCGCGCCTTTAGATAGCCATTGTGACAGCACAAAGAAGGATGATGTCAAGATTACTTGAGGGAAGGGAAAGCGAGCGACGATGATTGACTTTGAGACGATTAGAACGATAGTGTGCTCATTACCTTAATCGCTATCGTAGCAACCTTGCTGCGCCGCAAGGCAGGGTTCGTGATTGTCCTGTGGGCTTTTGCTCTCGGTTTCTTTATCGCAGCAAAGATAATCAAGATGCAAGCGACGAGGCAATTCATACCGCCAAGTTAACGGGTGATGAAGAAAGGAGGTGTATAGTGTGAAGTTCACTCGCATCACCATTGATCCAGAGCAGATGGGCGGAGTTCCTTGCATTCGCGGGTTGAGGATTCCTGTTGCCACGATCTTGGAGATGTTAGCGGAAGGAATGACGGAACAGGAGATACTTGCTGCTTACCCTGATTTGGAACCAGAGGACATTAAAGAAGCCCTTAAGTTTGCTGCCGAAGCGGTTCAGGAAAGGCAACTGCCTTTGGTGACAGTGCCGTGAAGTTTCTGGTTGATAACGCTTTGTCTCCTTTTGTCGCCGAGAAGTTGAGGGAGGCAGGTTATGATGCCGTTCATGTCCGGGAGTATGGGATGCAGGGGGCGAAAGACGAAGAAATTTTCCTCTGTGCTGTCCAAGAAGGGAGGGTAATCCTTTCAGCGGACACAGATTTTGGGACCCTATTGGCTCGTTGGGGAAAGAATCAGCCATCTATTATCCTGTTTCGGAAGGGGGTAGAGAGGCGTCCAGAACGACAGGTTGAATTGCTTCTTGCTAATCTGAAGCGGATAGAAGGGGATTTAAGGGTGGGTAGTGTAGTGGTTTTTGAGGAAAATCGGGTGAGGATTAGGAAGTTGCCGATATTTTAGGGAAGTGACCTTTGAGGGCGGCAAGCAAAGACACTGGGGATGGCGCCGTTGGTGGTGAAGTGTCGTGCGGTGGTTAGAATGGATTTCATAACCCGTTGGTGAAAGGAAGACGAAAGACCGTCAAAATGCCCAAGGGTGACGGGGCATCAAGGATGAGGATATCAAACTCGGGCTTGATAGGCGCAAGTAAGTTGCGAAACGCTTGTTCTCGCCCTTTCTCCTGCACCAATTCAACTTCAGCGCCTGCAAGTTCCATGTCCGAAGGCAACAAAAACAAGTTAGGAACTGAGTTGCGTGGATGGCTTGCCTGACATTGACCAACCCGACAAAGCGTTGTAAAGGTGCGGGCGAGCAGTGCCCCGATGAAAGCCTTGGGCTCACCTCTTCTGGTTCTTTTTCGGTCAAACCTTCGCTTTGGCTTTTGGTGTCGTCCCATTCCTATCGCCTCGCCATTCGCCACACTCAAAAAGAGAAAATCGCAGCGCTTATATCCATCGACTACTTACGACTACTTACTTCCTCCCTTCATCGCGACCGTGCTTTAACAAAATTCCATTTCAGCACTTGCCGGTCATCGGCGTGGGGCTAACTTTGACGATCAGGTGAGATGGCGGAGACCTTAGGGCTTCCCACCGAGCGTTCGTCAATTCGTTCGTGATGGCGCCTCCTGCCCTTACTAAAAGCATTTTTGAAGTGGCTCAAATTATGGCGCGGTTGGCTTTAATATCAGCGTCAAATTATCCCGATTGGCGTAAAGGAAGAAGCCTTGCCTTGGTGGGATGGACTGTCCGACATTGTCGTCCACATAGAAGTAACTTCCAGTGTCGGGATCCCACAAGGCAATTCTGTCCCGTAGCCAACCTGCCTTAATGGCAGCACTAAGAGGTAACTCCTCTATGCTTTCAGTCACCCCTCTCCGCCAGAAGAGAAACCTTCGTTTTTTGACCTTATAATGTCTGACCCTTACTGACTGGTCACCCCAAGTCAAGGGGACTCTAAAGGGATTGCCTAACAAGTTGAGTCCGCTCGTGAGGCGAATCTCCAAAGGGTGATCCTGCTTTACTCCTGCTGCCGCCCCTTCAGCCGTCACCATCACAGAGGCATCACCTTCATACTTGACCCAGAAACTTTGGTAGGGGCGAACAAGTTCAACAGAAGGGTTATACTCAAAAGACGGTTTGTTTATACTAACATCTGCATATTTGTCCGTGCCAGGTATTAGGCGGTATAGCCATCGAGAACCCGACGGAAAGACTTTCCATGCCGCAGCGCTGTCTCGCCAATCGGTTTCGTTCGGTTGTCTGACCGGCCAGATGGGCAGACAAATCAAGTGCCACCGGTTGGGGGTGAGAGAGAATTCCTCTACAATCGTGTCGGCTACTGCCCGACGAGCATCTATCCGTCCCCAGCCCGTCCATCGGTCGTAACCGACAACATAAGAGGATGGCTGTATTTCTGGTGGATGGGGGCGCACTCGGTCATCAGCAGTATCTTCAAGACGGTGCCTCAAGTCTAAACCAGACATGCTTGGGAAACGGGAGAGGACTAAGGCTGCTAACCCAGTCACATGCGGAGCAGCCCCACTTGTGCCACCAAACCACTCATAAGCAGCGCCGCTATCCGCACTGGCAGCAAATATCCCCTCCCCAGGCGCCATCACTGACAAGTAGCCCCTCCCTTCTTCGTGATAGTTGGAATAACCGACGCGGAAATAGAAGTATCCATCATCATCAGAGTCAGGTTCTTGAGGATTCCGTCTCCAATACATTGCCCCGACGGGCATCGCCATCGCAGAGCCGGCAGGGTAGCGGTTATGGATAACAGGGGCGCCTTCATTACCGGCTGCAGTGACGAGAAGGACTTCTCTGCGCCACGCCTCCAACATCGCCAATTTCTGCCCATCACTCCAAGGAGAACCAGGACCAGGTGGTCCACCATAACTCATATTGACCACAAAAATTGGTGGATAAGTTCTCAAGAAGTCTTTAAAGCGGGACTCTATAAGGTTGTTGTTAAGCCTATCGGGATTGGTGGAAGCCCTGCCTGAAACGATGAAAATGTTCCATCCAACCCCTGCAATCCCAACACCGTTATTGGTCGCGGCGGCAGCGATGCTAGCGACAGCCGTCCCATGATTGCCATGATAAGTTCCATCAGGATATTGCACGATCAACTTAGGGGCGATATCTTCATGGGTAGTGCGAACACCAGTATCAATGATGCCGATCCGAACCTCTGGCACCCCTCGCTCATAATACCAAGCCTTTGGGAGATAAATCCGAGCCAGATGTCCTTCCCTATTAGAGCCCAAGTAGCAATGAGAACAGGTTGAACCAACCAAAACATCGATGCTAACATCAACGACACAAAAATAGACCAACGGCGCATCTTTTCATCCCCTCTTACCACTCCGGCGGCTTAGGAGGCTTGTCCGACGGCTCAGAAGGCTTGGTGGGGGGTGAACCTCCCCCACCAATAGGTTCAGGAAGAATAGTGACTTGCTTTTCATAACCAGTGTGAATGCGATCCGCAAACACTTTTAAAGGCTCTCCAATAACCCCTATTCGTTCCCCATCCACCCAAAACTCACCGCAAAACTCCATAACGGCAAGAGCAGCATTCTTTGGCGGAAGAATTTGTCCTGTCCTTTCGTCTCTTAAATCCCAAAAGAACTCAAGGACTTTGTAGCCACGATTGGGTTCAATGGTCACATGAATTTCTTCCCTTCTCTCCCTCATCACCACTAAAGGTCTTGATTTGGGTGGATACAAGGGCCAAATAGGACCGAAGATACGAATTCGGACGGTCGGATAGTTAGATATCGGTTTGATGGTGACTGTCCGACTTACTTTACTTTTGTTGATAATGCCTGCCAAGACGGGAACAGGTCTATCGCGGTCTAAGACATCATAAGCAACCCCTGAAAGGAAAATCCCTCGTTCCATTAACGCTTCTATAACTGGATGAGTAATGCGAATCCGATGGATGTTGTAGGAAACATATCCGTCTATTGGTAAATCAGGGTTGAGTGGGTCAAGTTTACCTATTGGTCCATAACCTACATTGAAGGGAGGCGGTTCCTTTCCGTCAAATCTCGTCAGATGAAGACCCGCAGCAATCCCATAACTTCCGACACCGACGAGTTCGTTAGGGTCATTCAACTCATCGCTGTCCTGCCGCCATACAGCCTTCAATATCTCCACCTCACTCTTCGGTTCTATCGTTACTTCTATACTCTGTCCATTTGTATCTATATTTAAACCTTTCATAAAATATCCTGAAAAATGATACCAACCAACACTATTCCTGCTTAATTCAGCCACATCTTTTTTCAATCCTTTCAGTTCGGGATTAATCTTGCCAAGAGGATCAAAAGTGAGAGAGTGGGGGACAGAATCATCGTTTTTGACCTTGATAGCGACAACGATAGGCTCACCGACCATGTAGACCTTTTTGTCCGTCACGATAGTAAGATCCAACTTATATTGGGGAAACTCCACGATAGGTAATTCAATCTCTGGAGGTTTAGGAACAGGGATCTCACCACTGCCGCAACCCCAAAGGATTAAGGCAGTCATAACAACTAACCCCCAAAGAAGTTTTCGTGCCATCAATTATCGCCTCCTTGAAGGTAAGAAGGTCAACATATCCAGTGCCTTTATCCCTTCCGTAGTGTCTCCCAACAAGATGAAGGTGTCTAACAAAACCTCTTCAGCTTTCTCCCTTCGGTCTATCTCGTCCAGTAGGTGGGCTTGCCATCGGCGGACCTTTGCCAAGGCTTCTTTTACCCTCTGCTGTCGCTTCCCTCGCAAGCCTTTTGCCAGTTGCCATCCTTCCCTTTCTGCCGCTTGTAACTCGGAAAGAGCCATATCCCTTCGTCCCATCCCCACTAACAAAAATGCCCTAAAGATCCTTGCCTTCAGCCGCCATTCTTCAGTTAGGGAAAGTAACCCCTCCAAGGTGGTGCCCGGGCGAAAAGTTTGCAAGAAGGTGCCGAAAGCGGCGAAGGCTTCTTCGGGTTCGTCCTGTCGTGCTTTCGCCACGGCGATCCCGTAGCGTGCCAGACCTGCCAAGACATAATCATCTCCCGCCCACTTTTTCAAGACCTCCCAGTAAATGCGCTCCGCTAATCGGGGAAATTGGCGAAGGAGCCAGATTTTGGCGATCGCTAGTTTGGCTACCGCAGTTATATCCCGATACTGTCGCCCATACTTGCTGGCAACATTTTGCAGTTGCTCTTGACTATCCTCCAAGAACTTGCCAAAAGTTTCGTCCTCGCAAAGCAACCCAAATTTCTTCCCCGTTTCTGCGCACCCGCCATCTTTGGGCAGTGAACTTCTGGATGCCCACCAAACCCAAGAAAAGGTCAGCGATGGCTTTGAGGCGAGGTGAGGCGGCGGGATGTTGAACGACTTGAGGAAGCAGTAAAGTGCTTCATCCAAAAAGAGGTCTTCGCTCTCTATTTGCCCCAGACGAAACCATCCTTCCGCTGCCTCAGGGCTTTGAGGATAAAGGGCGGTCAAAGTTTCAAAGAGCAGGCGAGCGCGGTCTCTGTCACCTGAACGGAAAGCAGAATTAGCGTCTTGCAGAAGGCGTTTGGGTTCATTTTGTGTGAAAGCCAAAGAAAGGGCAGAAAAGAGGAGCAAGGCAGCAAGAAGGGACACCAATCTTTGTTCCCACCCATCCTTTACCTCCCGAGGCTCTGAAGACCGATGATAATGCCAAAGATTGTGCCGCATTACATCCACCGCCCATGCGATTTGGTCTTAGCGAAAGACCTTCTTTTCGTTCGTTGTTTGCCCGGTTGATATCTTCGGTAATGCCTTACGATAATCCTGACTTTTTCACTCCTTATCTCTTATCTTAGCACCTCTCCTCCCTGCGCAGCAATAGGGATTTTCGGGGGTATTTCCTTGCCATTTTCGCCTTTTTTGATGTGGGCACTGCTTCAGAGGCTGCGTCGGGTTTTGGTGGCGATGGTTGCGAAACCGACGCTCGGTTGACTGTGCTGGTCGTAAGCATAATGAATCATAAGTTGCGGACATGGGCGAAAAAGTGGGAAGAGAAAGGAAGGGTCGGGTAGGTGACAAGTAAGCGAAAAGTAAACCAAAGATGGGCAAGTTGCTTAACGCTGTGTCACCAGCGGTGGTGCAGAAATCTTCCTTGACCTCATTAAAAACCATGAACCCGCATCATCCACTCTATGACTTGCTCCATGGCAGGTTGGATGACACGGAGCAAGATGGGTGGGTAGACGCCGACGAGGAAGGTCAAAACGACCAACGGCCACAAAGAGATGTGTTCCTGCAAGTTCATGTCGGGCAAGTTGCGATACTCTTCCCGCAACTCACCGAGGAACATCCTCTGAACCGTCCAGAGGAAAGTAGATGATGGGCAACCCGTGACTTGGTGCTTCTGCCAACCGGACAGTTCTGGGGATAACAGTTCTCAAAAGCCATTGCGGAAAGTGCTTTTGCAACTCGGCAGAAACTTGGTGGGCGAGGTTCGTTCGGGCGTTATACATCGTCCTCAAGATGCCCAAAATTGTCAATGCTGAGTTGAAAGCCATTTGAATTCGCCGAATGGTGCTGAGCAAGTTGCCCAAGCTTTCCAAAGCGTAATATTCGCACTGGATGGGGATGAGCAGGTGATCGGTAGCGGCGAGACGAAAGACCCCCTTTTGTCTTCTTTTGAACCCCAACATCCCCAAAAAGCCCAAGATCACGCCCGCATAAAAACGCCCCAAAGGAGACAAAAGTTTGCACCAAAGAGTGATTGTCTCCTTGACAAAAACAAAACCGCCAGCCCGTTTGCAGGCTGGCGGCTGAAGCGATGAAGGGCGCGGGTTAGGCTTTGGTTTCGTCATCGTCTTGGTCGCACAAGGTCATGCCGTCATCATCGTCTTCAATTTGGTCATCATTGGAAGCAAAAAGAAGTTCGTGCAACGCAACTCTTTCGGCTTCGCGCCAACGACGCTCCAAGTCAGCCAACCGCCTTTGTTCGGCAAGCCAACGCAGGTGCATTTGGAACTCGTTCACGCTAATCACCCCTTAAAGCGATTTGGGCGCGAGCCTGTTAAGCCCGCGCCCGTTTACTTGCTTCAATCCCGCAACACTTCGGCTTTCACAGGAAAGACACCACAGTCGCAACGAAGCAAGGTCACAACGATGATTTCGCCGAAGCCAATTCTTTCCGCTTCAAGTTCCCGATAGCGTTGACCGCAGAAAGGGCAAATGGGTTGGTCGCCACGATAGAACGCTTGCAGTGCTGCTTCAAAGGGAGCGGGAACGCCATTAAGGCATCGGTCACTTTCACGGCGAACTTGGTCGCTTTGACCTTTATCGGCTTGATTGGTTGCAGCGTAAATGTCCACACTTAAGAGAATGCCGACTGCTTGCATG
>Ga0080007_1098776_pt1 | contig 21768 bp, 32 predicted proteins | sample OctOCTMetagenome_FD_69210 | JGI IMG/M metagenome (GOLD analysis project Ga0080007, IMG submission 69210) | Hot spring and microbial mat streamer communities from Octopus Spring Streamers, Yellowstone National Park, USA - OCT_B (SPADES... | ecosystem: Environmental > Aquatic > Thermal springs >...
GGAGGCGCGGGTCGTTGGGGCCTCCGTGCTTGTGGCGCGCCGAGATTTAAACATAGAGGTCGACTTCCCCGTAGACGTGCTTTACACATATTAACATATATAAACCTAGGCCGAGGAGAGACGCATGATTAGGACGGCAGACCTCTTAAAGAGGCCCACCGTCTCTCTCCCGGAGACAGCCGCCATACGTGAGGTGGCCGTGGAGCTGGCTAAAAACCGCGTGGGACTCGCCGTGCTCACGGCTAAGGACAACCCGAAGAGACCTGTAGCCGTCGTGTCTGAAAGAGACGTGTTGAGGGCTGTGGCCGAGAGGCGGGACCTAGACGGGCCTGCCATGGCGATCGCCAACAAGCCGATCACGGTGCTAGACACAGACCCCGTGTGGGTCGCCGCCGAGAAAATGCGCCGGCACAACATACGCCACGTAGTGGTGGTTAACAAGGACGGCGAACTAGTAGGCGTGCTCTCCATACGAGATTTATGCTTTGAGCGGGCGATACTGTTGGAATTGGCCGCGGCCGAGGTGCCGACAACGCCGTGAAAAAGTCGCTGTAGAGTAGCCGCCCTTTTGCGGCTGGTGCCGCACCCGGCTGGCAGGGCCCACAGCGCGTCGGTCGCTTGTTGAGCAGAATATAAAGAAAAAGCGGCTAAAGCAGTCTTGTGTATTCCCCCGCCGCGGTGGTAAAGGCCAGCAGGCCCTTGGGGCGGTACACCTCTCTAGTCTTCTCCTCGTATGTCTCGTATCTGCTGAACTCCAGCTCCAGCCTTGTCTCTTTTACGGCTCCGTTTTGGGCGCAGTACGTCTTCGACGAGGTGAGCGAAATACATGCCTCCGACCCGTCCACCGCCACATATACCTCTATCATGTAGGGGTGGAGGATGCTCATAGGTCTTTGTTTTATCACCTCCACCATCCACGGAAATTTACGCATAACCTTGGCGATCTCGATTAGCCTATCCCTAAGATCCAGCCACTTCCTAACCCACTCCGTGCCAAACGCCCCCAGCTCCGGCCACCCACAACAACCGAATACACAAGCCCCAGAATCTCAAGAAGGGTTGAAACTCCATGGAGACCTTCGCCTCCGGCCTGTCCCCGCCCATCCACCCCGAATCTCAAGAAGGGTTGAAACTCTATGACCGTCCTGTCGCTGACGAATATGCCATTTCCGTAGCCAGAATCTCAAGAAGGGTTGAAACTGTCGACAGAGCGAGGCGGTAGCTTCGTCGCTGGGGTAGACTCGGCATGTCCGCCTCGTGAAGTCCTGCCCCTCGGCAGACCCGCCGCCTCCAGGAGAGCTTGCACCTGCCTCAAGCTCTCCGAGGCCCGATGGAAGGGGCCTGCGCGCCTGGAGGCGCCCGGCCTATCGCCGGCTTTTTCGCCAGCCGTCGTTGAGCTTCGGCGAGGGCTCCGCCAGCTTCTCTCCACAGAGATCTCGACCGCCGGCGCTGTTGAGCTTCGGCGTCGGTCTACACCGGCGACATTTCTCCCAGCCTCTTGAGTTCTTTCCTAAGCGCTTTATGGGCCGTTGGCCATGTCCAGGCCAGCGCTGACGCGGCGTCTAGTATCATCATTTCGGCCTCCCACGCGCGGATTTTCCACCTTGGGCTGTCTCTGCATCGTCTCGCCACGTACAGCGCGGCCGCTAGCGCTCTTGCCAGCGCAACAGCCGCCTTCCTTACGTCCACTGGGCGCGGGATCAGCCTTTTGAGCCTGGCGGCTAGGGAGAGGGGGTCCGTGAGGTTGCCCAGGAAATACGTGTCGCTGGGGCGCCACCCCAGCTTCAGATAAAGCCTACTGCCGAGAAGCCAGAGGTAGCCGGAGAGCGGCCCCACCCGGACCTTCCCCACGTAGAGATACATGGCCTACGCCGGCAGTTTTTCTAGGCGGCCGCCCTGCGGAACGCGGCGAGCCCCGCCCGAGGCGGCGGCTTTCCCCGTCTTCAGCTCCTCCCCAACCTCCACCCGCATCCCCCGGACAAGCCCCAGCTCCCTAAACATAACCGCCGAACCGCACAGCAATAAAAAGTTGCGTATAGATGAATGTAAAGAGCGGTTGCGAAAACGGAGGCGGCTGACGGAGGCCAGACGGCGAGGCCGGCGGCATAAACATGTCAAAAACCATTTACAAACATAAAAACGTGTAACAGCGGACTAGCAGAAGACAACAGGCGCCGCGTCTACGAGACTCCACTACTGTTACATACGGCGTCATCTCTGTCTTTGTTGCAATTACGTAGTTCCGCCAGCCGACCGACGGCGGCTTTAATTTGAGATTCTAGGTCACGTCGACCTCGCTGGCAGAGGGCTTCCGGCGGTTCAGAATGTTTCAACCCTTCTTGAGATTCAACATACTTAGGAGACTGGCGCGCGGTCCCGCCAAGGTTGAGGAGATGTTTCAACCCTTCTTGAGATTCAACCGGAATAGCTTTATCGTGGACAGGGACAGTGTTGTCATGTTGATGTTTCAACCCTTCTTGAGATTCAACCCCGGCCACATAGCTGTTTTTGTTTTCCATGTAAGAAAGTTTCAACCCTTCTTGAGATTCAACTCTGCATGACGGGAACTGCCTAAAGGTTGATAGGCTGGGCAGGTTTCAACCCTTCTTGAGATTCAACAGGGCCGCGCCACTGCATCAGTTGCGGGAGGTTAGACATGTAGCGGTTTCAACCCTTCTTGAGATTCAACGGGGCAGGATTGCGCAGGCCGCCGCTGGTGTGCCATCGCAGGTTTCAACCCTTCTTGAGATTCAACACAATCAACGAAAGCGGCGTGAAGCTGTTCGGCACAAATATATTGTTTCAACCCTTCTTGAGATTCAACTTGAGTTGCGCGACGTTACGTTGCGTCTATTAAATGACGTTGTTGTTTCAACCCTTCTTGAGATTCAACCCACCCGAAGACAACACGAAGATTAGCCACATCGCAATACGTTTCAACCCTTCTTGAGATTCAACTAAGAAAACGGAACGCCGCAGGCCGGATCCATGTGAGGTTTCAACCCTTCTTGAGATTCAACGCCGTGACCGAGGCCGGCGTGAGGGAAGCCGAGCGCATCTCGTTTCAACCCTTCTTGAGATTCAACGAGCTCCGCGTCGAGATAAACCCGCACGCGGCCGCGGCGGTTGTTTCAACCCTTCTTGAGATTCAACAATATTCTTGATGAGCTTGCAGCCAAATGTCTAGGCGAATCGTTTCAACCCTTCTTGAGATTCAACTTTTTGTGGGATCCAGCGACTTCAGCTCTATGCCGTCGTGGGTGTTTCAACCCTTCTTAAGATTCAACCTGCTCTCCACGCCGGCGTGGGTGCTGGAGCGCGCTGAAGCAGTTTCAACCCTTCTTGAGATTCAACGGCTCATGTGTTTGGTTGTGGTGGGTTTTTAAGTTTTTCTTTGGTTTTTTGTAGGCTCGGCTGTCGGCTTGGACCAACGCTTTACATTCATTTCACACGGCGTTGGGTAAAATCGACGCGCCGTTCTTCGGCACTCCGAAGAAAGAAAAGAGAGGGGAGAGAGGCGGAAAGGTACGCCATTCTTCGCAGTGCCGAGCGCCGGGCATTGGGCTTCGCCGTGGCGAGGGCCGACGCCCCCGGCGGCAGAGAGGCAGACGCGGAGAGACTCGCTGCCGTGATAAAGGTCCTGACGGGCTGGGAGCCGAAGGTGTACCAGAAGAGCGACGGCAAAATAGAGATTGTATGTACCAGAGCACATCTAGAAGGCTTCAGGCGCTTCGCCGAGCTCGCGGACGCCATAGCGAAGTGGTTGGAGAAGACGGGCCGGTGAACGAGCCGCAGATCGCCTCGGCCGCTGTGGAGAGGTCGGGCTTACATAGGTGGCGCCTCCCCGCCGTGTAGAGTATCCCTATCGAAGCCGCCGGCGGAATAAACACAATTTATCTTTCAGTCGCGGCGTTCTATCACTTTTTAATCACTATTTTTCAATGTGAAACAATGTACCGTGGCCGAGGTGCCGACAACGCCGTGACGACGAGACTCTGTAGGGTAGTCGCCGTTGTCTCGGGGGGACCCGACAGCACGTGCTACACGGCGCTTTGGCTGAAGAGGGGATGCGACGTGCATGTCATCTCCTTTCTCTACGGCCAGAAGGCAACTGTGGAGGTTGAAAGGGCGCAGGTTCTGCTTAAAAAGTTGGACCAGGTGGCCGCCGAGAGGGGCTGGGGGAGGATCTTGGAGCACAGGGTGGTGGACCTCTCGGCGCTTGGCGAGCTTTGGCGCGGCACCCAGCTCACGGACGCCTCCGTGGCAGTTGAAAGGGAGTACACGCCAACTGTGGTTGTGCCTGTTCGCAACGTGGTTATGGCGGCGGTTGCAACCGCCTACGCATACACCATCAGAGGCATGACTGGGGCCAAGGTCTATGTGGCGCTTGGCTCTCACTACGACGATATAAGGCCGAGGGAGGACACTTGGGAGCCCCTGTATCCAGACTGCTCCCCTGAGTGCATAGAGGCGTTGCAGACGGCCTTCCACCTCTGCCACTTCAGGTCGGAACGCGACGTGGAGGTGCGGACGCCGTCGAGGGAGGGTTTAAAAAAGTCCCACCTCTTGAGGCAGTGCTACCAAGAGGTAGGCGACTTGGTGTACGAGACTTGGTCGTGCTACAGGTCGGGGGAGGCGCACTGCGGCGCCTGCGAAAGTTGCAGAAATAGACACGCCGCGTTTATCGAGGCTGGACTGCCCGACTGCACCGCCTATTTATCCCCGCCGGGTCCGGGCTTCGAGAGGCGGGGGCAGTTTTATATCCACATGAGCTGTAAGGGCAGGTAATCGTTGTAGGAATCCGGCGTCCCGGCGGTACTGACAACGACCAGCTCGCGGCGTTGGTGAGCCGGAGCTCAGCTAATCATGCCGTCTTCACCCCTCTGCCGTTCCCATGTTCATCACGTCTCTTTTCCTCCGCAAAGCGATTTATAAAGACGCGGCCGCCTGAGGTTTAACGTGGGAACGGTTTTCCGCGCCTCCTCCACCAGGCCTAGGTCTATGGGCACCTTCCTGTAGCGTTCGCCAGCGCCGAGCTCAGCCTCGACGACGCCGAAGGGATTCGCCACCAGCGACCGCCCGGTGAACCTCTGGCCGTAAAGCGCGGCCACCGCGACGTATATGCCGTTCTCCACTGCGCGCGCCCGGGCCAAGACGTGTAGCGTCTCCTCCTTGAGGGGGCCGGAGTACCAGGCGGCGGGCACGGCGGCCAGCTGGACGCCCGCCAAGGCGAGCTCTCTAAACACTTCGGGGAACCTCAACTCGAAACAGACGGCGAACCCCACCTTCACGCCCTTTACGTCAAAAACCTGTGACAACTCGGCACCTGGCTCCACTGCGTCTGATTCTCTGTAGCCGTAGGCGTCGAAGAGATGCGTCTTTCTGTAGATACCTATCAACGCGCCGCTAGGCGACACAAGTGCCGTGGTGTTGTAAACCCTCGGCCTAGGCCCCCTCTCGAGGAACGCCCCGGCCACATAGGCGCCGCTCCGCGAGGCGATCCGCCCAAGCCTCTCCACGAAATCCTCAAGCGTAGTAGCCCTCTCCCACACCTCCTCCGCCGGGAGGCCGGTGGGGTCGAAAAGAGAATACTCCGGCAACAGGACGAGGTCTGCCTCCTTCACCAAGCCCGCCACCTTCTCCACGTCGCCGGGCTGAATCTGGGCGATGCCTAGCCTAAACATAAATACGAGAATTTGTGGGGTTATACATGTTGAGCCTAATCACCTCGATTGTCCTCATCACGCCTTCGGGCGCCTTCTCGCCGGGGCCGCTTACGGCTTCGGCAATTGCGCTCGGCGCCTCTAAGGGATGGAGGGCCGGCCTATACGTCGCCGTTGGGCACATGCTTTTTGAGCTACCCTACGTTTACGTCCTCACCTACCTCTTCCGTAGCGTAGACGTGGGGCCCTACAAGACCTACATGGCTCTCGCCGCCACGGCCTTCATAATTTACTTCGCCTACCTCCTGTTGAGAGACGCCTGGGGGATAGCCAGGGGGGCGCCGCCGACGCTTCCCAAATCCACCTTCGCCAGCCCCCTAGCCGCCGGCTTTCTGCTGACTGCGTTGAACCCCTACTTCCTCCTGTGGTGGCTCGGCGTGGCCGGCCCGATTCTAGCCGAACTGGCGACTCAGCCGCTCTACGTCTTCGCCGCGGTCTACGCCGTCCACGTAGCGTTCGACTACTTCTGGCTCGGCCTAATGGCTATGCTGGCAGGCGCCGCGGCGCGGCTACTGACGGCAAAGCTCTACGCCGTCTTCCTGGCGGCCCTCGCCGTCATGCTTCTGTACTTCGGAGTTGACTTGATCAGAAACACTCTTTAAGATGTTTAACATCGTCCTTGCGTTGTCAAGAATTGAGTGGTTGTTGTTGAAGAAGATAAGCCTTGTCGGGCCTCAGCCTAGCCACCTCCTCAGTCACAGCCCTCAACTCAGCCCCCTCGTAGTGGTGCGAATACCAGAAAGTTCTGCCGTGCATCCTCAAGTAAACGACGCCGCCTGTGGAGACTATCCAAGTGACGTCAGGTGAGTCCACAGACACAAGCGTGAAGCCGACCCTTTCAGCCCACCTCACAACCTCGTCGCGGAACCAGTCAGGGTGACGAAACTCAAACGCCGCCCTCGCCCCCAGAAGCCGGGCGATTTGTTCCACTCGTGCCATGTTTTCCGCAGTTCTGCGGAAAGTCGGCGGCATCTGGAAGAGGTAGAAGTCGACCAGCCGATCCAGTGGGCGCAACACGTCGAGAAAACCCTCAAGCCTTTCCAGTGCCTTTTCAGACAACTTGCCGAAGTGCGTAACGCCTCTGTACACCTTGACGGCCCACCTCAGCGCCCTCCCCACCTCAGCCCACCTCTCCACCTGCCCCGCGGCGGGGATGCGGTAGAAGCTGGCGTTAAGCTCCACAGCGTTTAGCCCGCTGTGATTGACGTACCACTCAAGAGACCTCCCCAAGTTTCAGGCATACATCCACCCCGAAGTCCCCACATAGACCTCCACCTAAAAACCCACCACAACAGTATTTATCCCTATTCCCAACTTCTGCTTAGACATTTACAGAACGCGAAAGGGGCTTAGGTGCGTAGAAAGAGGCTCACTGAATAGGCGCCCTCCCGCCGCAGATCAAGTCCGTGGCCAGGCTGTTTATAGAAAACGACAATCCGTGGCTTTTGCAAGCTCTCTGAGCTCGCGCTAAAGGAGTTTATAGAGCACTTGTGGAGAGCTGGCGTATAGATTACGTACAGATGGTTTGAAGTCTGCGATGTCTGGACTGGAGAGAAAAATAACAGGAAGACTGGCGCCCCGGCCGGGATTTTTGGGCGGGTTATCCCCCGAACCCGGGTCACGGGCTCGACAGGCCCGCATACTAGTCCTGGCTATACTACCGGCTGGAGTAGCCGGCGCGGCTATGGCTCCCTTGGGGGAGCCGGGGCGCCTCTAACTACTGAGAGGTTTAAAAATTTTCTTCTGTTCTATCTAGCGCCGTGGTTTTCAGTCAGGCGTTCATCTGCCCATTGTTCAGCATGTCTCAACATGCTTCGCAAAGTCTGGGGCTAGCGCACGGCACCTCTTTTCAAGATCTGAATTTGTTTACCGGCTAGGTTGACGATGTAATAGAACGACCTACCGAGTGAGACAGTGAAACGGTTCTTATCTGCTAAACAAGTGGCATGAGGTGAATCGTCGTCGCGTTCTTCTATTCTTTCCGAAGTCGTTTCGGGATAGAAATCCTTTAGAAAGTTGAATTATACGCGGCTATGGCAACAGAAATAAAAGGCCCATATCTGGGGATGAAAATACCAGAAGATCTATGCTTCAAAACAGACGCCGGCGACAAGTGCTTCCGCGACTACAAGGGCGGGTGGTTGTTGTTGTTCAGCCACCCCGCCGACTTCACGCCAGTGTGTACCACCGAGTTCGCGGCGTTCTCTAGGAAGTATGAGGAGTTTAAGAAGAGGGGTGTGGAGCTTCTGGGTCTCAGCGTAGATACCAACTTCAGCCACATCGAGTGGAAGAGGCAGATCGAGCAGGCCTTCGGCGTCAAGGTTCCGTTCCCCATAATTGCAGATGTGGACATGAAGGTTGCGTCGGTCTTCAGCGCAGTGCCGCCTGGGCAGAACCTGACGGCGAGAACAGTCGCGTTGATCGACCCAGACCTGAGGCTTGCTTGGTTCGCCGCGTATCCCTACACCTACGGCCGCAACATTGACGAGATACTGCGCATAATCGACGCCATACAGTTCAGCTACAAGTACGGCTACGCCACGCCGGCGGACTGGAAGCCAGGGGACCCCGTAATCGTGCCGCCGCCGGCCACAACAGAGGCCGCCGAGAAGAGACTAAAGGAGCCAGGGATCGAATGCAAATACCGGTGGTTCTGCACAAAGAAATCCGAGTTAGTAGTTACGCAATAGACAGCGGCAACACAAGCCCAAATTATATGCTTTATCTTAATTTTAATTTTCCGTTTGGTTTATCCCACGTCGTTGTGTCGGGTTTTAGGTCTTGTTTATGGGTTCGCAGTGTTCCACATCTGATGACCCTACCAAGTCTAGAGCACAACTCCACATCTGGCTGGTAATCTCTATAGGCGTCGCTGTTAGAAGATGTCTAAGGATGCAAGCGGCTACGACGGCTTTGGGCCCAGCGACGTCTGGGGCAAGGGCTTTTCGGTTGTATGCGTCCAACTCTGCCACGTAATCTCTGTCTGGATGCATCTTCCTTCGTCGGTGTGTGCCTTAGGTCTAGTTTTGCTGTATTCAGCTTATGTGGATGAGGTGAGAACTGCGACGAAGTTGCCTTTTGTGCTTGCGGGGTTGAAGAGTCCCGTGAAGTAGTGGGCGTTTCGCAGGTCCTCCTCGTGGCGTCTCTCTCCACCTACAGACCCTGGCATCTGCCCGTGCTGATCCCCGCCGAGGAGTGGCCCTACTCAGACTATAAAGGCCATGCTCCAAGGCCCCAAGCCGGCGGCTTATATATTGCGCAGGTATTTCCTGCTTGATGCCGATAAGACAGCCCGAAGATCTGAGAAGATCCGTGCCGGAGTTTAGACGAGAGACGTACAAGCTCTAAAGCGTAGTTAAAACCAGTCTGTGAGTTCTTTCCAGACAGTCTCGACGTATCTAATCCTCTTCTTAAACCTCTTAGGTGCCCACTTTTCAAGTTCTTGAAAGTCTTTGTAGGCGGCGTATGCGGCTCTCCACATCTTCATGGGCAAGCCCGCGTCTGCGTAGATGCAACCGCCTGGGATCTTGGGGACGTAGAGCTTCTCCACCGCCATCCCCAAATCTAAGTCGAAGCGGTAGACGAAGCGGTCGAAGAGGGCGAAAGCCGCGAGGAACCTAGTGGCGCGTTCCTCAAGCGAGAGCTTCACCATGTCGTTAAACCACCGGTTCTGCCAGAGCGTGGAGCTCCGCAAAACCTCGCCAAGCTCCCTGGCCTCTATGGAGACGACGAGAGAAGGACGACCCCTCCACATGCCGCCGTAATAGACCTTGTTGAAGACCTTGGAGACTACGTGGTCTTCGATCTTGATCTTTGCTGTGCCTACCACGTCTACATATGAACGCGCCTCCACGTCCTTTCCCGTCAGTACTATTTTAGCCGTACCACCCCCCATCTACGTCTATAAACGCGCCGTTTATGTACGAGGCGCCTTCGCCGACGAGGAAGGCGACTACCTCGCCCACCTCCTCCGGCCTACCCACCCGCCTCAGATACACCACGTTCTTTGCCCAAGTCTCTATGTCGCCGGTCTGCGCCTTCTGGTGAAAAGGCGTGTCGATAAGTCCAGGAAGCACGGCGTTTACTCTTATCCCCCTCGGCCCCAACTCCTTGGCGAGCGCCCTCGTTAAACCCAAAAGGCCAGCCTTCGCTGCGACGTATGCAAAAGCCCCCCGGCCGCCCCCCGTGTAGGCGGCCACCGAGCTTATATACACAACAACGCCTCTCTCCATAAGGGGCACGAAAAGCCTCGTGGCTATGTAGGCGCTGGTGAGGTTCAAGTCGACTACACGCCTCCAGTTAGTCGAGATCGGACTCCACGAGACTGCGTCTCTCGGGGAGTCCGCCGGCGTTGACCACCAAGGCGTCCACCTTCTTGAAGGTTCTCTTCACCTCCTCCGCAAACTTCTCCATGTCTTGCCAAGAGGCGGCGTCGGCCTTGCGGCTTATCACCTTTACGCCGTATGAAGCCGCCTCGCGCGCCACCTCCTCCGCCTCTTCTACGCTCCTAAGGTAGTTAAAAGCCACGTCGTATCCCCTCCTCGCCAGGGCCTTCACTACGGCGGCGCCGATCCCCGTGGAGCCCCCCGTCACAACTGCGGTGGGCATGTATTTATGTCCATCCTAAATATATGTGATTGTCGTAGGTGTTGACCTGTCTATACAGAGGCCCTCGGCGGTGGTTGCGATGGATAAATGCGAAGTTCTGTATCTTGCGCTGGCTGATAGCGACGACGATATGACAACCGTGGCGTCGCTTATGAGGCCCATCGTCGTGGCTATGGACGCCCCGCTCTCCTACCCGCCGGAAGGCAGAGGTCTGCGAGATGTGGAACGGGAGCTCCGCCGGCTAGGTTTTAACCTCCTTCCGCCTCTCATGGGCTCCATGAAGAAGTTGACCGAGAGGGGCATTGCGCTGAGTAAGAGGTTGTCGTGCGACGTAATTGAGGTTCACCCGCTGACAAGCATGAAGGCAATGGGCTTGACCAGGGAGAAGCTTCGCCGGCGTCTCGGCGTGAGGCACGAGGACTTGATAGACGCCTTCGCGGCGGCGTTGACGGCAGTTGCATATGTAGAGGGACTATACAAAAGGTTCGGACCGTTTGTGTTGCCCACCGCCAGAGTGTGTATCTAGCGACGGAACCGCGCCATGGAGAGGGCCTCCAGTCCTCCCTTGCCCAGGGCCAGGTCTGCGGCTAATTTGCCCAAGGCAGGTCCGTAGGTCCAGCCAAGGCGGCAGGCGCCTGTGACCACCGTCACGTTCCCAATTCTGTCCACCACAGGTAAGCCGTCAGGCGTACAAGGCCTGTATCCCACGATCATGTCGACGACCTCGAAGTCGCCGAGCGCTTGACGTGCTCTCTCCAGCACTTTCTGCGCCGGGCCGTGGTCCTCTGTGCCGTCTAAGTCGAATCTGCCCGTGACCTTTGTCCACCTGGAGAGAGGAACTACGGCGATGCCCCTCAACATCTCGATAAACATCTTCTCCGCCTTGGCGTTGGTTCTGAAGCCATAGCCTTTAAACGGCGCCACCGGTATGCCGAACTTCCGAGCCCAGTACCCCGCCGCCACCACTACAGAGTCCCCCTGAATCACGTCGCCTCTCTCGAGCCACACCTCTCTTCCGGCGACCTCTTGTGCTTTTTTATTTACGAACTGTACTCCCTCTAGCTCCCGCATCATTCTCTCTATAAACAGCTCTGTGGCCAACCTAGCCGCGTCTAGATACGCCAACGCCTCTCTGCCGCAACAGGTGGCGGACTCAACCCTTGGAGATAAGGGATCTCTCTTCGCCTCCTCCAAAGCCTTCTCCACGTCTATGCCCACCTCGTATAGAGGCTCCTCTGAGTAGTCGAAGTCGTTTTTCTCCTCGGCCAAGGCCCGGTATTGACGCCGAGAGAAGTCGCCCAGGGCCTTTATAGCCTCCCACATCTCCTGAGGAGGCTCTTTCCCCCACACCTTTAAATATGTAGAGATCCACCCCCAGTCCCACCTCTTTATCCGCGCGTCGCCCCGCAACACCATCGATAGGTATTTCCTAGGGTAGGACCGCACGTTGATCCTGTTAATGACGAAACGAGTGAACTCCAATATCCCAGCCGCGGCGCGAGACCAGCCGCCCACTTCCCCTTGCTCCACCACGACTACGTCAACGCCTTCGCGCTTTAGGAAAAAAGCGGTGAAGAGACCTACGATGCCGCCGCCAACGATCACTATCTTCATGAAGCAAATTTTTATACATACCATTATATCTATTCCCCATGAAATCGGCAATACTACCGGTTATCGCATTGATTATAGGACTCGCCGTAGGTTATCTATTAGGCATGTACACCACGCCGCAACAAGCGCCTATACAGATTCCCCAAACCTCTGGCCAATGTCCTGTGTCTGTCGACGCGATTAAGAAGCGCGGCAAACTCATCGTAGGCACAGACGCCACATGGCCTCCTTGGGAGTGGGTGATGGGCGACAAGATAGTGGGCTGGGACATAGACATCGCCAGAGAGATAGCAAAGGCACTCGGCGTCCAGCTGGAGATACGCGACATGAGATTCGCCGGCCTCCTCGAGGCCGTCAGAAAAGGCGACGTGGATTTAGCCATAAGCGCCATTACGTGGACAAGCGAGAGGGAGGAGGCCCTGGAGTTCTCTATGCCTTACTACCTCGAGTCCATAGTGGTGGTGACTAAGGCCGCCCGCAACGACATAAACAAGGTGGAGGACCTCCACGGCAAGACCGTGGGCATCCAGATAGGCACCACCCACGAGGAGTGGGCAACTGAGAACCTTGAAAAGCCGGGCAAGGCCAACGTGAGGCGGTACGACAAGGTGTACCCCTACATGGTTGAGGTCTTGAGGAGGGGCGACGTCGACGCCATAATTCTCGACAGGTCGATAGCCGCGGCGTTGACCAAGAAGTTCTCCGATCTCAAAATAGCGTTTGAGCTCCCGGGCTCCGCCGGCTACATCTCCGCGGCGATGCCTAAATGCGCCCAGGATCTGAAGCTGGAGGTTGACCGGGTGATTGATAACTTGATGCAGACGGGGAAGCTGGACGAGATGTTTCAGCGGAACTTCGAGCTGTTTCTACAGTCATAAAATTTTAAATACGGCCCCCTTTTTCCGTCCGTGCCATCGACAAAACCCCCGAAGGAGAGGCCGTATGGGAAAAGCAAGATAAGATGTGTGAGATGCGGAACTAAGGAGGCGGTCATCAGGAAGTACGGGCTTTATCTATGCAGGCGTTGCTTCCGCGAAGTGGCGCCCCAGTTGGGCTTCAAGAAATACTACTGAGAGAAATGTTTTTAAAGCCTAAGGTTGACGGGGGGTCATGGTGATGCTTGATCAGCTTTCTAACGCATTGATTCAGATAAAAAACGCGGAGGCCATGGGGAAGAGGCAGGTGGTTATCTGGCCTGTGAATAAGCTGATATACTACGTCTTGAGGGTGCTTCAGCGCTACGGCTACGCGGGTGAGGTGGAGTATGTCGACGACGGAAGAGGCGGCAAATACATCGTCCAGCTGTTGGGCAAGATAAACGACATAGGCCCCATCAGGCCTAGGTACCCCGTGAAGTACCGCGAGATAGTGGACTGGGAGCAGAAGTTCCTCCCGGCTAGGCAGATAGGTATTCTCGTGGTCTCCACCAGCCAGGGCGTCGTGTCCCACATAGAGGCTAAGGAGAGGAAAATCGGCGGAGTTCTCCTGGCGTACGTCTACTAAATTTTAAATAGTCAACCTGTCTGAGGGTTTCCGTGTCTAGCTCTGTCTCTAGACCTAGGAGGGAGCTTCCGCCGGCTTTGCGGAGACTGCTGAGGCTGAGGCTTCTGCTCAAGAGGAAGAAGCCGGATTTCGTGCGCATAGATCAGTGGCGGTATAAGAGGATTGAAGACAGCGGGTGGAGGAACCAGAGGACCCTCGACAACAAGATCAGGAGGAAGATGAAGGGGTGGCCCAAGCCCGTAGAGGCCGGCTACAGGAAGCCCGCCGCCGTCCGCGGCCTGCACCCCAGCGGCTTCGTGGAGGTTGTTGTGCATAACCCCGAGGAGCTTGGCCGGCTGGACCCGAAGATCCACGCGGTTAGGATCGGGGGCACAGTCGGCGTTAGGAAGAGGCTGGAGATAGTCAAGAAGGCTAGGGAGCTGGGCTTCTACGTTTTGAACCCCGGGAAGAGGGTTGAGGAGCTGTTGAGATCGGGGAAACCGTAGCTATATATCTATCTCGGCTATATATGGGCTTCACGTCTCTATCGACGGGAATAGTACAAAAGGCGTGGGCAGATCTTTAAAAACTCGTCTTTTTCCTCTGGCGCAAGAGTGCTGGGAGGGGGAGCGTTTGTGAGGTGTAGGAGGAGAGTGCGGAACGTGAAGGCTGGCCCTAGCCCGCCACTCCCGTCTCGGAGCACTGGGAGGCCCTCCTTGATGGTCTCGCTCGGGATTAGACGTCTCGTGGCTGGGTACATGGTTAGATTAGTCTTACGTATTCTCTCGCCGCTGTGGTGAATGCCAGCAGGCCCTTGGGGCGGTATACCTCTCTAATCTTGTCCTCATACACCTCGTACCGGCTGAACTCCAGCTCCAGCTTGACTTCCCTCACGGTTCCGTCTTGTGCGCAGTACGCCTTTGACGAGGTGAGGGAGAGGCACACATCTGAGCCATCTCTCGCCGCGTAAACCTCCACCGCGTAAGGGTGGAGAATGCTCATCGGCCTTTGTTTTACCACCTCAACCATCCACGGGAATCTGCGCATAACCTTGGCGATTTCGACTAACCTCTCCCTAAGGTCTAGCCACTTCCTCACCCACTCCGTGCCAAACGCCCCCGGCTCAGGCCACTCCCGCAGAAGCTCCTCCACGGGGTCGATCTTGATAACTAAAGCCGGCTCAGGCGGCTCCCTAAGCCTCTCCACCTCCCTCCTATAGTCTCTTAGCATCTCCTCAACACACTCCTCCACCGCGCGGCAATACGGCTGATCCAGCCTCACCCCGTCCACAACGACGCCGCAGAAGACGTCGTATTGATTAACCCCACACCCACCCTTACATACTCATACCACAGTCCCACTTCAAACCGCCCACTCAGCTCCCACAACGCGTCAGCCACTTGTTGCCTAATACACCCACCCACATCCTCATCCCTCCTTCTCCTCCATTTCTCCTTCGCTCCCCATGTCCTCCTATCCCTTGAGTGAACCCACACGCGGTACTTTATACACACGCCTCTTTTGCATCCTTCAGCATTCAGCATCCCCTCGTAGAGGCACCCGTCGTTGGTACACCACTCCCGCGGAGGAGGCTCATACTCCACGTACTGGAGGACACCCAGCTTCTGCGGCAGTTCAAAAACGGCGGCCGTGGTTTTGATTTTCTTAGCCGTCACCGTCATATCCACTCCTTCAAGGCTGTTAAGACCTCCTCCACCGCCGCCCTCTCGATTAGGTAGGTACCCTTTTTGAACCGCCTCGCGAGCCCCTTCTCCACTAGGCTCATCATGAGGCTGTGCACAGCCCTTCCACACCGCCTATCCACTCCGCATATATCCCGCGTCCTCATGGCGTATGCCGCGTGGCTTTCCGTATACGGCTCCGGCGAACAGCGGAGGCTGGCGGCGGAGTTTGTAAGCTACGTACTCCGGAGGGCGGAGAAGGCGGGCAAGGGGGTTTACGAAAAGGCCACAAGGATCGTAGACGAGGGCAAGGAGAGAGGCTCCCTAACGCTAAAGGGCTTTGAGATGGAGGTCGAGGTGAACGGCGAAAAATACAAGGTGAAGGTCATAGACGGAGAAGCCGTTGAGGAGAACAGAGGCGGCAAAAAGTTGCTAAGGATTAAGATAACGGCAGAGGTGGACGGCGTGCGGCGCAACTACGAGATAACATACGGCAGGTATGGGAAAGACAACGCGGCGGTGGGACGCGCCTACGCCAGCGCCAAGGCGCCTGGGGGCAGGAAGGCAGACGCGGAGAGGTTCACCGCCGTAATAAAGGCCATTACGGGCAAGGAGCCTAAGGTGTACCAGAGGAGCGACGGCAAGATAGAGATCGTGTGCGGCGGGGAGCATCTAGACGGCTTCGCCCGCTACGCCGAGCTTGCGGACGCCATAGAGAAGTGGCTGGAGGAGACAAGCCGCCGGTAGGGCGCGGGTTGATTACAGCTGAAAAGGTCGGAATGGATGAAGGATTTTTAAACGCTTTAGAGATCCGCTTTGTCGGCCTGGGGCGGTCATTTCACCGCTCCTTACATCTGATGTCAACCACGATTCGCTCTCCCGGACCAAGCTCGCCGCCTTCACCGGCGCCTCCAAGCCCTACGGCTTGGGTATGCCGGGAGTTGTTGACAAAAAATATATATACAGCCTCCTCTGAGCGGTAGGTATGGTCGACGTGAAGCGATTGGCGGCGGACATCCTGGGCGTTGGGGTAAGCAGGGTGAAGATCTCCCCAGAGGCTGTGGATAGGCTTGACGAGGTTGTCACCAAAGACGACGTGAGGGCCTTGATAAACGAGGGGTTGATATGGGCTGAGCCTGAGAAGGGGGTTTCCCGGGGGCGCTGGCGCGTTAGACACATGAAGAAGAAGCAAGGCAGGAGGAGGGGTCCCGGTAGCCGCGAGGGCAGGAGGACAGATGAGGAGGAGGTGTGGAAGAACAAGGTCAGAGCCATGAGGAGGTTTCTCAACACGTTGAAGAGGCAGGACAAGCTGGAGCCCGCCGTGTGGCGCCGGCTGTATAGGATGGTTAAGGGCAACTACTTCCGCGACCTCGGCCACTTGAAGACCTACATAAACGAGCACAAGTTGACAAAGGAACCTGTGAGGTGACATGGCGAGGGGGTCCAGATACAAGGTTCCGTTTAGGCGGAGGAGGGAGGGGCTGACCAACTACCGCAAGAGACGCAGGTTGATCATATCTAGGAAGGCCAGGCTCGTGGTGAGGAAGACCAATAAACACGTCATCGCCCAAGTAGTCGCGGCTAGGCCGCAGGGAGACGTCACAATTGCAGGCGCCGACACCCGGGCCTTGGCTAAGTTTGGGTGGAAGGGCGACGAGAACAACACGGCGGCGGCGTACCTACTTGGGCTTATCGTGGGGTACAAGGCCAGGGCCCGCGGCGTGGAAGAGGCCGTGTTGGACATAGGTCTCCACAGGCCGGTCGCCGGCGCCAGGGTGTTCGCGGTGCTCAGAGGCGCGCTGGACGCCGGCCTGGAGATACCACATGGAGAGGAGGTTCTGCCAGACGACGACAGGGTCAAGGGGGCTCACGTGGCTGAGTACGCAAAGAGGCTCAAGGAGGAGAACCCGGAGCTCTACAAGGCGAGGTTCTCCCGCTATCTACAACGCGGCTTGGAGCCCGAGAAGCTCCCTGACCACTTCGAAGAGGTGAAGAAGAAAATCGTGGAGCACTACGAGAAAAAGCTGGCAAAGGCGGCTACGCATTAATTTTTAAATTCCAGCGTCATCACCTGCAGAGTGCCGCTGGAGCGCCGCCGCTGGCGGCCCCGTGAAAGGCGGTTCCCCGGCTTGAAATTTTAAATACCAGCCATTATAGGGGACACGGGCCCCGGTAGCTCAGCCCGGTCGGAGCGCCCAGGGGCGGAGCCCCGTATGGGGCCTGCCGCGCGCAGGCCTTGTAAGCGGGAGGTCCCGGGTTCAGGAGATAACCCGCCCAAGAATCCCGGCCGGGGCTTCCACGGATTTTTCTGGCGTGGCTAGAGATGTGGATATGTTGACTATGAGATGTGCCTATACCGGCTAATCTCGATGTGTTCGATTCAATATCCGCCCCAGACGCCTCCGTACGTGTCTCCGTCCACGGCTGAAGCCTCCAGCGGCTCGCTAATCTTCACCTAATATTTGCCATGTAGAACCTTTCCCCCTCTGGCGCGGATTATAATGCTCAGAGCGAAGTCCCCTCTTGCGTCAAACCAGTTCAACAAAGCAATCAACGCCGCATGGCGCATGGAGCTGTGAATTGCGATAAAAGAGGGTTTTCCCAACGGGGGAAGAAGTTATTCACAAAGTTCCACATCTAATGCCTATTTAATTTCACAAGGCGGCATAGGCCGACCCGCGACCCCGGGAGGAAGAACCTCGGGAATTTAAATCCCGACCACCGTGTCCTCTTTCTCTGGTAATGAAGGCGTCGGGACGCTACGGATTAGTGATAGCCTCCTGGAGGGCTGACTACTGGTTGCTCCACCTCTCTATCGTCTCTCTCAGCTCCTCGTACCGCGCCAAGGCGTCTATGTGCCTCTCGGAGCCTCTGATTCTCGTCCTGCCGTCGGGCATCTCCGTGACCTGTGGCTTCTCGCCAGTCAAAACCTCAATGAGCTTGACAGCCCTCGCCGCGCCGCCCCTCACATAAAACTGAAGACGTCTCGTGCCGTCTTTCTCGCGGGTAAACGTCAGCCTGTACTCCCCCACGGCGCCGTCTACCTCCGCCTTGATTGTAACGTACAGCTTGTCGCCCTTCTCCTCGGTCTTTACGTCCAGCACCTTGACGCCGTCTCTCTCCAGACCCACCAGGCGGAGGGCGCCCCGGCTCCTGCCCTCCTCCACCAGCGCCTCCAGCTTTCTAAGGACTTCGCCTCCCTTCGCCCTTGCCTTCGCTTCGAGGAATTTGAGGAACCCCGCGGCTCTCTGCCTCTGCCCCTCTTCGCCGTGTATAGAGACCCACGCGAGGCGCCTCACCCCCTCGGCCAGGAGAGAGACGTGCCCCCTCTCCCCACCCCACCGCACAGTGAAGTGTACACCCTCTTTAAGACCCATGGCTTTGAATTCTCTCGCCATCTTCTCCACAGACTCCCGGCTGGTGGGGTTAAATCTCACCTCCAACGCGCCCTCTACAAGTCTTATACTGAATTTCTTTCCCTCCCACGTCGCTACTCCCTTCTCCAGCTTCTCCAGCCAACGTCTAGCCTTCTTCTCATCCACCCAGCCGTTGTCGCGGGCCGTCTTGACAATCTCGGCGAGGGCTTTTCTGAGCTCCTCGCGCCCGGCCGCCAGCATGTCAGTGGTGGCTTCGACGCGCCACTCGTCTCTGCCGTCCTCCTTCCTCTTAACCTCTGCGCTGACGCCCGCCAGCCTTAGTAGGCGGGCCGCAAGCTCCACGCGGCCCCGGTCAGTCGATTGGAATTCGAGCAAGATATATTTCCGCAGATATACGGTGTACTTCACGGCGACGCCGCCCTCCGATATGGTCAAGTCGGCGGCTACGTTGCTGCCCTCAGTCAGCCTTATACTGTTCTTGTCGAGTTGCACCTCCACCTGGGCCTCCTTCACGAATCTATCGAATTTTTCGCTTAAATACCCTCCGCCAGCGGAGGGCGCCGTCACGGCGAGAAAGCGCTTAAACCTCGCCGCATTTTCGCCGTAGGCGTCTATGCGGTAATATCTGTCCTTTTCCACGTATATCCCCGCGTTTAACTTGAATTCCTTAGGCAGAAGCTGGTTGAGTAGATGCAGTGTAGCTAGGCGTAGGAGCGCGGCGCCTCCGCCCAGCTCCCCACCGACGGTCAGCGTGACTATATCCGGCCCCACGTGGCCATCACCTGCCACCGCAGTCGCGTACATCACGCCGAAGATGAGCTTGGCCCTCTCTCCGTCGAACTCGTTGTTCAGCGCCTTGTCCAGCATAATCAGCTCAAGGGCCGGCTCCATGAACTTCCTCACCACCGCGTCCCTAGCACAATCCCTAGTCAGGCAGTACATATCGCTGAGGACGAACTCGACGACGCGCCAGACCTCTTTATTAGAGACGCCGACCTCTTTAGCTAGGTTTTCGATGCGCCTCTCTGCATATGTTTTCTTCCCTTCGGCGTAGTAGATAATCGCCTGGGCCAGCCTTTCTGCGTAGTCGCCGGCCATCCTCCCACCGCTCAGCGCCGCCACCGCCTTCGCCAGCCTCTTGACCCTCTCCTCCCTCCACTCGCTGTCGTTCTTACCCCTCATGGCCTCGGCGAAGTGAGCAATGAGAGCCACCTCGCCAAACATCCTCCTCATGAGGCCCTCCCTCTCGGCGTCGCTTACCTCCTCGGGGCCTATCCAAGGCTTCAACTCGTTGACAAGCTCCCTAACCCTCTCCAGAACCCAGCTCCAGTCTATTGCATCTACCAGCTCCCGCCAGCTCTTGACCGGGCGGCCGAGGAGAGGCTCCAGCTCATTGCCCTCTTCGGCTATGATGCTGTCTAAGCGCTCCCTACGCCAGCGCATTATGACGAAGGGCCTTATGCCCTCCTCAGCGACGTCGGCTCTGCCGCTGATCGACTCCGGCTCGCCGAAGAGTGCGATGTACCACTTCAACTGCCAAAGATGGGCGGTGCCGGCATCTATCTGCTTTCCGGTGAACGACGCGTCTGTGGCAAACCACGGCAACTCCTGCCATATCTTCTTGAACCCAGAGAGGTCTGGCACTTGCCTTTTCGCCTCCTCCACGAAACGCCTCAGCTCCTCCTCGCCAGCCTCGGAGCGGGCCACAGACTCCCCTATCTTCAGCTCATCAACGTGGGTTTTGACGCCGCCGTATGCCCTAAACACTTCGAAGCCTCCCTCGACGCGTCTAAACTTGAGGTCCTCATCGACGGCTCTGCCCAGGAGGTAGCGCAGAAGCGCAGAAGCGGCCCTATCCTCCCAGCCCGCCGCGCTCACACGCGAGCGGGGCGGATCCACAGCCTCGCCGCGCCCCTTGGCGACCCTTTTGGCCTTCTTGTAGGCAGTCATGGGCGCCGACAGCACTATATCCGCCAGTGCTCCCTCGCCTGCAAGCAACATCGCCGCGTGTCCGTATATCCCGCCTCTCGCCGCGGAGAGAAGGGCGGCGTAGACCTTAGTACCCATGTTGGCGTTCGAGTACTTGCTCAACTCGACCTCGCCTCAGCCAGCTCCTCCGCCTTCTTTACGTCCACCTCTAGGTGGGGTTTGAGCTTTTCGTATAGGTCGCGGCTGTGCAATGCGTACAGCGTCAACACGGCGTTCAGCTCCCTCCCCACCTGCTCCGCCGCCTCCTCCAGCCTCCTCTGCGACTCGCGGAGCCTCTTCACCTCTTCTGCCGTCACAGTGAACTCCTGCTTCTCAACCAGACCCCTCGCCCAGTGGTACAGCTCAGCCCACTCCCTATAAACTCCGGCGTTTTTCACAAGCGTCTTATACAAAACAAGCGCCGCAACCACAGCGGCGTCTTGCACCACCTCGTCTTGGACATGCTCCAGTGCCTCCTTCAGCTTCACGAGGGGCGGAGGCAGATTCGCCGACTCCGCCAGCTTCAGAAGCGCCTCATACGGCCTCCTGCTACTCTGAGAGGTTTCGCCCCTCAGAGGGGCGTTGATAATCTCCTTGATGATACCTTCTATCTTCTTCTCTTCTTTATCGTCCACCTTCCACCTCTCAGCCAGCGTCCTAAACCTCTCCGCCGCCTTCCCGCCCGTATCCGTCAGCCCAGCCACAAACGGCGCCGCAGAAGCGGCACACGCCAGCTTCTCCAGCTCGATCATACCCCACATATTCAACGCAACAGACAACGCAACCGCCCCAGCCGAGACGGCCGCCATCAAGAAGAGATACGCCTTATGCTTATCCACCCTAGCCAACACCCTCGCCACCGCTTCGACGAAGAGCTCCGCCAGCCTCTGCAGAGACACCTTCACCTTCTCGAATACTTCTCTAGCCGCCTCGTAAAGCGCCTTAGCCGCCTTCTGCACGTACTGCACCGCCTCCCTAAACTGACTCACCTCGGCGAGGACAGCAACCGAAGCGACGGAGGAAACCACGGCCTCTGAATACAGCTTATGATGCGCGGAGTACGGCGCCGCCGAGAGCCCGGCTGAGGTTGCCTCTCCGCGTCTACGCCACATCTCCATGCGCCAGTTTAAAAACAACTATACGCAAAGAAAACCGCTGAGGATTAGAAGAGAGACGATGGAGAGGCTTAGTGAGTAGCCCCGGCCGCCCGACCCGGCGGAGGAGTTGTTGAAGGAGTGGCCGGAGTTACAAGCATTCGGCGTGGAGTGGGTTAGGAAGCGGCTGGTGCTTAGGGGTAGGGTGGGGGAGATTGCC
>Ga0080007_1089500_pt1 | contig 21705 bp, 21 predicted proteins | sample OctOCTMetagenome_FD_69210 | JGI IMG/M metagenome (GOLD analysis project Ga0080007, IMG submission 69210) | Hot spring and microbial mat streamer communities from Octopus Spring Streamers, Yellowstone National Park, USA - OCT_B (SPADES... | ecosystem: Environmental > Aquatic > Thermal springs >...
AGAGGTTCAAGTTTTATATTTATTCCACCCAGACCACATTTACCATAGTTTATGTTGAAAACCTCAACTTTGAAGTTCATAATCTGTTCTTGTATTTGGTTTGATCTCATACCTTAATTTTTCCAATCTCAACTTTTTTACTTGATTTTATTTTTCACAATTTGATCTTCCTAATCTTTTCAATTTATTCATTTGATAGAAAAAAAGTTTGAAAATCTATTTTTTCACTGAAAACCATAAAATAAAGTAAAAACTATTTTTGTTTTTTGCCGGAAGAAACGAATCTTTTTACAAGATAAGAAATTACAAGAGGATTTGAAGGAAAATAAATATGGCACCATGAAGCTAAAAATTTTTCTTTCAAAAAACCTTGGTATGATAGAAATTTTCCTGAAACATCATATACTTCAAAAATCTTCTTGTAGTTTTGAATCTTTTCCTTATTTATTATTTTACCGTAGTGGAACTCGTGTCCCTTTATTTGATATTTTTTATTCTTATTTTTTCTGATTTGAATTTTTCTCCATCCAAGAGATTGCAATCTTTCCTCTACTGATATGATAAAATCAAAAATCCCAAGCATATTTGTTTCTTTACCTTCAAAAATTATTTTCTGAGAAAGAAGTTCAAGACCGCCACATTCCGCAATTACAAAACAGGATTTATCTAAAATGTGCCTTATCTTCTGAGAAATTTCCGAGATGTAATCTGAATATATCTCTGGGTATCCTCCGGGTATAAGTAAAAGGTCTATGGAATCTTCAAATGAACTTTCAATCAGGCTTTCATCTATCATGATAACATCTGCTCCCATAAATTTGAGGATGAATATATTTTCAGGGTATATGAATGAAAAAGGTTTGAGTTTTAAAACTCCTACTTTGATACCAGAAAGTTTATTTTTTGTAGCTCTGATAAATCTTTCTTTCCAAGATTTATTCACTTTGATCTGTTTTTTTGATGAGCTCTCAAATATTTTCAGAATTGCCTTTACATCAAAGAATTTGAAAAAAATCTCTGCAAGACTTTTTTTGCTCAGGTTTTGTATTTCATCAGCTAAAACTAATCCGAGATGTCTTGATGGGAATTCAAGTTGCGGAAGTTTTGGTAAAGCCGCAAGGAGCGGGATTTTTTCTTTTTTGAGTGCCTGTTTCAGAAGTTCAGCGTGCTTTTGTGAACCAACTTTCGTAGCAACAATGCCTTTCAAATCTAACTCATCTTTGAAACCCTTGACAATTCCTCTTATTGATTCTCCCAAAGATTCTGCGTTTATACACAAAATAGATGGTGCGTAAAGTAAATTCGCAACAAAAGATGTGCTTCCTTTGTATTTTTCTCCATCAAAAATCCCCATTACTCCTTCTATAACATTAAATTCAGAAGCTTCTTTTTCAAAGAGGAACTTTACGAATTCGGGAGAACTCATAACAGGGTCAAGGTTAAAACATTTTGTGATTGTTCTGTGATATGACGGGTCTATGAAATCTGGACCAACCTTGAAAGCAGAGACATCAAATCCCATAGAAATCAGTCCCGCCTCTATGCATAAAGATGTTATGGTTTTTCCTGAGTTTGAAGAAACTCCTCCAACGACAACTCTCTTTACTTCTGGCATAAAGAGAAAAAATATAAAAATTATCAGTGTTCTTCAATTATCAATTACAAATTGTTCTATAATTATTTCGTTCTATAATTATTTCTGCTTTACATCTTTGATTTTTTTGAATTCTGAATGACCTACAATACTTATTTCTTCCAACTTTACTATTTTTGATGCATCAAGTATTTCAATCTCGAGGGGTAATCCTTCACTATCAAGATGTAAAATAACTCCCTCCTTTAAATCTATTGAATCATTTGGTGTCCCTTCTCTTATCTCTATCAAAATGATATCAGCTTCCTTTGAATATTTTATCTTCATAAATACCACCTCCTGCAAAATATCGGTTTATATTTTACTTCCTTCATACCTTGTATTTCCAAACTCATTAATATTCTTCTATACGAATAAGTTCTCATTATTCTACAAATTAATAATTATGCGGCTATATTTTATATAGATTCAAAATCAAAGAATACTTGATATTCCATTAAATTTTTGCAAAAGTTTAGGAAAGTACTATAATTATTAGAAAGATACTATATAAGAAAACTATAATATGAGAAGGGATTGGACGAATTATTTATCTTTTATCCTAATTATTTTGCTCTTTTTTCCTAAAATTGCTAACGCATATCTTGACCCAGGAAGTGGCAGCTATATATTTCAATTGCTATTAGGTGTCATTTTTAGTTTGATTTTTACCGCAAAGTTGTTTTTCCAAAAGATCAAAAATTTTCTCATCAAAGTTTTTCGTATAAAAAGATAATGAATGCACATATAAAACGTGAGAGTAGTTCATTCCGCGACCCTGATGGTTTTATCTTCTCATATAATGGAAAACTTTATAGATGCATCAACTTTTCTTATCAGCAAAACTACGAGCATCTAATTCAATCAGGACTATACGATAAACTGGTAGAAAATGAACTTCTTATTCCCCATAAAGAGGTTCAAATCCCCAATATTGAAACAACTATCAACTATTACAAAATTTTGGAACCAGAAGTAATTCCTTTTATCAGCTATCCTTATGAATGGAGTTTCAGTCAGCTCAAAGATGCTGCATTAGTTACTTTACAGATTCAGAAGATGGCTCTCGAATATGGTATGTGCCTCAAAGATGCAAGTGCATACAATATTCAGTTTAGACATGGGAAACCTATTTTGATTGATATATTATCATTTGAAAAGTATCAGGAAGGTAAACCTTGGGTTGCTTATAAGCAGTTTTGTGAACATTTTCTTGTTCCTCTTGCTCTGATGGCTTACAAAGATATAAGACTTAATCAACTTTTGAAAATATACATAGATGGAATACCGTTGAATTTGGCTACAAAACTTTTGCCATTAAGAAGCTGGTTGAGATTTCCTTTACTTTTACATATTCATCTTCACGCAAGAAGTCAAAAGTATCTTTTAAATAAAAATATCAATGTTGATAAACGAACATTTAGTAAGAAATCTCTTCTATCACTTATTGATAGTTTAGAATCGGCTATAAGTAAGTTGAAATGGGAGCCCGAAAAGACTGAATGGTCAGAGTATTACAAAGATACGAACTATTCACAGGAAGCTATGTTTCATAAGAAAAAGTTAGTAGATGACTATATTGAAGAAGTTAAACCAAACACAGTTTGGGACTTAGGAGCTAATATAGGCATATTTAGCAGAATAGCATCTAACAAAGGTATATATACGGTTTCGTTTGATAGCGATCCATCTGTGGTAGAAAAAAGTTATCTTCAAGTGAAAAATTACAAAGAAAGAAATATTTTACCATTGTGTGTAGATTTGACTAATCCAAGTCCTTCTATTGGCTGGTCAAACAAAGAACGCCTTTCTTTAATTGAAAGAGGACCTTGCGATTTAGCACTTATGCTCGGTCTTATACACCACATAGCAATATCAAATAATGTACCGCTGATTCAGATTGCAGATTTTCTGAGCCAAATATGTCGCTACCTTATTATAGAATTTGTTCCAAAAGATGACTCACAAGTTCAAAGACTCCTTCGTTTCAGAAAAGATATATTCCAAGATTATGATGAAAAGAACTTTGAAATAGCCTTTTTGAACTATTTTTCAATCTTGAAGCGTGAAAAAATAGTAGATTCAAAACGTACAATTTATTTGATGAAAAATAAAAATGTTATGTGAGATATTAAGATGGCAAATATGAGATTTAGACTTGATGCACTGAAATCATTACCATTACATCCTTTTTTAATTTTTTCTTTCCAAGTTCTCTCTCTATGGGCAGTCAATGTGAATGTCTTAAATATAGTTTCTACTCTTCCTGTTTGGACAACTGGTCTTATTATTACTGCTTTACTGCTCTTTCTACTTTCTCGTTTTAAAGATGTAAGAATTTCAGCCATAGCAATCACATTCTGGTATTTACTTATTTTAAACCTCGGTCGGGTGCTTGCTAATTTAACTGGGCTTGAGATATTTGGAATTCTAATAGGTAGACGAAGGTATATAATGCCATTATATGGATTAACTCTTTTGGTAGGTACATTGTGGATTTTCCGTAGCCAGTGGTGCAAAAAGAATGCTGAAAGAATAACATATATCCTTAATATTTTTGGTTTTGGACTAATCTTATCTTCATCAATAGCAGCAATAATGAATTTTGATTGGAGCAAACTTACAGACAAAAGATACTCTGAACTTGCAAAGGCTGAAAAAATCAGTAATGATTCAAAACCAGTATCAAAAACAAATAATTCAAAACCTAAACCTAATGTTTACTTTATAATCTTTGATTCTTATCCAAGTAATAGTGTGCTCAAAAAATACTATGGGTGGGATGATAGTAACCTTATAAATGCTTTGAGATCTCTGGGCTTTACCGTGAACGAAAATGCCAGAAGTAATTATCCTTCAACGAATCTATCAGTTTCATCTATTCTCAATATGCGATATATACATGAAGATGAAGAGTTTATTAAAGCGAAGGATAGGGAATCATATCTGGATAATAAGTATAAATTTTCCGCCGTTATAGAGCGATTCAAATACGAAGGTTATGAAGTAATTTTTAATGGGGTTCCAGACTTTACATCAACTGATTTTACAAATCTATTCTTTGCCGTTTCGCTAGGATCAGTTTATTCTGAAATATTTTTTACCAAAAATAAAAATGATACACTAAATAAATTAAATGTTTTGAAGCAGATGGAAAAACCACAAAAACCAACCTTTGCGTATTTTCATATATTGTGTCCGCATAGCCCGTATATATTTAAACCAGACGGATCTACCGTAACTTATTTGGAACATCTTTTAAGGTTAGCTAAATTCTCTTTCAACCCAAGTATTTTTGATAGTGCATATTTGGATCAAGTTAAATTTATTGGGAATCAAATAATCCAAATAGCCTCGCAATTAAGAACCGAAGATCCTGATGCAATTATTATAATCATGGCTGATCATGTTTTGTTCATTCCTTATTCAGCAAAATACGAAAAATCAATCAGGATTGATAGCTCATTAGGAATTTTATTCGCTATATATACGCAGCCGGGAATTGTAATACCAGAAAAAATCACTCCTGTGAACCTTTTCAGATACCTCTTTAATAACTTGTTTGATGACAAATTGGAAATATTGCCAGATAGATTTTTCGTAATAGAAGGTAGAAAAAGAAACTATAATGTTTCAGAGGTTACACAAGACTTAAAACTCATAGATGAAGTTTCTCCCTATTAGAATTTACTTTCTTGCTTACTTAATCTTTTGTTTTTGTCAATTTTAATATTATAAATAGTGAAAAATTGTCAATAAAAATATTGTTAGATTTGAAAATTAAATGAATTAAAATAAAATGAATAAATACTTACCACGATTACTTTTTGATGAGATAATAAAGTGGCTCAAAAGAAGAGAGATCATAGCTATAAAAGGTCCCAGACAGTCTGGAAAAACCACACTACTTTTGATGATACAAGATTATCTTATTGAAAAAGAGAGAGTAAATCCTAAAAATGTTATTTTTTTGACATTTGAAGATAGGGAGATTTTAGAGAAATTTTCCAAAGCCCCAAAAGATTTTGTAAGTAGCTTTATCAGAGGTCAAAAAAATGAAAGATTTTATTTTCTTATTGATGAGTTCCACTATCTTGAAGAAGGAGGACAGAAATTAAAACTTCTTTATGATATTTTCCCTAATATCAAATTTATTATCACAGGTTCATCTTCTTTGGAAATAGCAGGTAAAACGGCAAAATTTCTTGTAGGTAGGATGTTTTCTTTCTATCTTTATCAGTTCAGCTTTGAAGAATTCATAAAAGCCAAATCTGATCAACTATCTTATATTTATGAGGAAAGAAAAAATAAAGTAATTGATTTTATCTTAAACGGCAAAGATTTCAAATTTACAGAAGATATTTTTCAGGAGGATTTCAGAAAATTATTTGAGGAATATGCGATATATGGTGGGTATCCCGAAGTTGTTAAGTCAGAAGATATTGAAACAAAAAAGATAATTCTGAAAAATATTTTTGAAACTTACATCACAAAAGATATCATAGAGCTCTTGCGGATAAATAACCTTCACAAATTTAGAAATTTATTCATACTTTTGGCAAACCAGATCGGAAATTTAATAAATTACAACTCTTTAAGTAGCGATGTTCAAAGCTATTTCAGAGAAGTAAAGCATTTTATTTCTATTCTTGAAGAAACATTCGTTATATTTCTTTTGCGTCCTTACTTTTCAAATAAAGTAACAGAGTTGAAGAAAAACCCAAAAGTATATTTTGTTGATATAGGTCTGAGAAATTATGCGATAAATAATTTCAACGAACTAGATTTAAGAGGAGATATAGGACAAATTGTTGAAAATATTTGTCTTTTTCAATTGAAGGTAAGATATTCTGATTTTCAGATAAAATACTGGCGGACGCTGGCTAAGGCAGAAGTAGATTTTATCCTTGAATTAGGAAATGAAATTATACCGATTGAAGTAAAGTATTCGGTTGAGCCAAAAATTTCAAGATCTCTGAGAAACTTTATTTCAGAGTATAAACCTAAAAAAGTTTTAGTTATAACAAAAGGATTTTCAGGTGAAGAAAAGATAAATTCATCATCAGTGAAATTCATTCCAGCATGGTATTTATAAAAATAAAAGTAGTAAATGAAAAAATAACGAACGCAATCTATAATCTTTTTTTCGGGTTTTTCACTCAATATTCTGTTTTAATACATAAAATAGCTTTCTCAGGTATTCTAAAACCTTAGGTAATTCATTATAAATTTTATCTGCAAGATCTTCGCTATAAATGTGTCCAGATTGATTCCTCAAATCTATTATTTTTAGCCAGTATTCATCATAGTCTATAAGCTTTTCTTGGTAAGCTAATTTGAAGCAAGATTTTGGTGAATGGCATTCAACTTTCTGGTATTCATATAAATAGGCTTTTAATGTCTTCCAAGCTAAATCAAAACATATTTCAAATCTTTTTATAGCTGAATCACGAACAATTTCGCTTTTTTCTTTTTTCAAGATCTCTTCAAACCTTCTCAGTGTGCTTTCAAATTTTTTTAGCAGATCCTCAAACATAAAATCAGAAAACACAGATGCATCAGAATTTACACATTCAAAGCTATTTTCTGCATTTTTATCTATATTTATATACTCTACATATTTTTTAGCGATTCTTTTGAAATCTTCATCAACATCATTAAAATCAACAAAGTCAATCTTGTACAAAGTAGGTAAATTTTCTAATTCTTCTTTTATTTCAAGCTTTATATGTGGTGGGATCTGAGGTCCCTCAATTCCGATATCAATATCAGATCTTTCCCCGCAAAATCCAGCTACTCTTGAACCAAAAAAGAAAACTTTATACTTTGAAAGATCTAAATATTTTCCTAAGATTCTCAGAATTTCTTTTCTCAATTTATCAGCAGAATAATGTTCAAGCTTCATATTTTACTGAATTCACTTTATTTTCTTGGGGACTCTACAATTTAAATTAGTAGTCTTGATGTTTCCGCAATATCATATTTTTTATAACTTTTGCAAATTCCGCTGATTAGCAACTAAATTTTAACAATAAAACTGTAAGAAAAATAAACAAAGAATGAAGAATGTTTTAGAAGTTATGAATAATTTGAAAGAAAAAGGTTTGATAAAAGATTACGCCATCGGTGGAGCAATAGCTACTTTGAAATGGACAGAACCATTTTTTACTCGTGATTTAGAGATATTTGTTATCCCAAAAAAAGAAGTTGCTGAAAACGAAATACTCGTTTTAACCGATATATATGATTATCTTAAATTTAGAGGTTATGATAAGTGGGTTGGTCAGTGGATAATAATTGAGGGAATACCAGTAGAGTTTATCCCAGCACAAGGTTTAGAGGAGGATGCTGTGAAAAATGCAGTTGAAGTGGAATATGAAGGTGTGAAAACAAAAGTTATAACACCGGAGTATTTGATCGCAACATTTTTGAAGACATCAAGAGAAAAGGACAAGATAAAAATACAAATGTTATTAGAGCAAGCAGAAGTAGATATTGGAAAGCTTGAAGAAATTTTGACCAAGTACGGTCTGATAAAAGAGTTCAGAGATTTTTATGAAAGATGGATGAAAGAAAAAAAGAAGTAAAGATTAAGCGAGAGGATGGAAAAGTAGTTACTTTGGAGGAATTGTTTGAGGGCAAGAAGAAAGCGAGGAAGGAATTGGCAAAACTTCCGTTTGAGGAGAAGATAAAGATTTTAGTTGAATTACAAAAAATAGCTTACAGCTGGGGCAACAAAAAAGATGTAATAATATGGAAAATTTGAATTATAGCCTAATGATTAATATTTTCAATTCTCAAACTGAAATTTTTTCTTTTATTTCTTGCCTTATATCTTTCAGATATTTTATCAATTCAGCAAAAATATTTTTCCTTGCTTGCCATATCTCTATACCTACAATTTTACCGTTCTTGTCAATCTCAATAAAAACATCTTCTCCAATCTCAATAGTATCTTTTACGGGTCCCTTAGCTGATAGGATATAGAGAATATCTCCATCTTTATCATATCTAATTTTTATTTTATTTTTATCCATCTTCCCTTCTCCTTTCTTCTATTTATAATATCAATTTTAGATGTATCTTAGATGTATCGATCAAAGTTACAACTTTTTGCATATCCTCGGAGAGAACGACCAACAATTTATGACCAATTTTTAAACTTCTATCTCCGACAATTACTATATTTCCTGTTTCAGTATCTAAGAGAATTTCTTCTGGGTGCTCTATAATATGCTTGACCTCCTCCTTACTCTTTTTTACTTACCGCCAAAGCAAATTCAAGGATGTTTTTAAAACATAAATCTGCAAGGTCTAAAGAAAAATCACAATTTTGGTTGATAAAAACTGTTATCATACCCAGGGATTTTCCGAATTCAATATCTGATATTGAATCTCCCAAAACAATAGATTTTTTGAAGTCTATTTCTGGGAAATCCATTTTAGCTTTTAAAGCCAAACCTACTTTTGGTTTTCTGCAATCGCAATTTTCTTTTTGGTAGTCGTGAGGGCAATAGTAAATCTTATCAATAAAAACACCATTTTCTTGGAGTATTTTTTGCATGTTTTCATGGATTTTATGTAGATCATTTTCTGTCATAAGTCCAAGACCTATTCCTCTCTGGTTCGTAACTACTATTATTCTACCGAATATTTTTCTGAGAATTTTTAATCCTTCAATTGCACCATCAATAAATTCAAACTGAGACCAGCTTCTAACATAATCACCTTCAATTTTTTTATTTATAACTCCGTCTCTATCTAAAAACAAGGTCCAATCTTTACCGATACATAAATTTTTCAAATTCTTTTTTTGCCCTCTCATAGTCTTCGGGAACGCCAATATCTATAAAATATTCATCAAAAGGGAACCCATAGAACTCATAATTTTTATAGTGTTTTTCCAAAAAATCTTTCTCAAAAGAAAATTTATCTTGTATAGCTAACGAGTAAAAAAATTTTTTATTTAATAAGTAAATTCCTCCATTTATCAGGGTGTTAAATTTTTGGGATTTTTCGGAGAAATCAATAATTCTGTTGTTCTGATCTATTTTAACAGATCCGTATCTTTCGGTAAAGTTCATTTTTTTTAGAGCTATACTCAAATTTGAATTTTTATTTTTATGCAAACTATAAAAAACGCTCAAATCTATGTTGAAAAGAGTATCACCATTTAAGATAAATACTTCTGTGTCTTGAACATATTTTAGGGCATTTTTTATTGCTCCACCAGTTCCAAGAGGTTCATACTCTATTGCGTATACTAAATTTATACTTTTATATTGCTCACCAAAAAATTCTCTTATTGCTTCCCATTTATATCCCACAGATAAGATAACCTTTTTGATTCCATATTTGATCAGAAAGTCAAGTATATAGCACAAAAAAGGTCTTCCACAAACTTCTGCCATAGGTTTGGGAATATCTTTTATTACACTTTTTAGTCTTGTTCCCAATCCACCCGCAAGAATTACAGCTTCTTCAACCATACAAGATTATTATTATCATAAATTTTTGATTTTTACAGCATAAACAAATTGAGCGAAACCTAAAATATCCCAGAAGGCACCTCCCTCTATTTTCTTAATTTTCATCAGCTGATAAATTATAACCATAGGTGTCAGCAAACATCTTATAAAATTTCTTCTTGTTCCCGCCTTTATAACTATAAAACCGCATTTTATTAGAGTATTAGCTACCTCTTTAATATCATATAACCTCACATGGGTAGAATCATCACAGAAATTTAAGGTTCCCGGCATAGACGGAAAAGATAAACTCTTTACGCTTGGAAATTCTATATATATCCCCCCTCCAACTTTCAACTTTTTGGCAAGGATTTCTAATATTTCAATACCTCTTGTAGTATGCTCAATAACATGAGCCATTATGATAAAGTCAAAATAATTATCGGGTAAAAGGCTATTCAATTCAGATAGATTTTCTAAATTCACATGAAAGTATCTATTTTCTAATATTTTCTTATCTTCAATTGTTAGATTATAGTCCTCTTTATCTAGTCCAAAATATTCTATTTTTGGGAATAATGAAGTTGTTATAGATGGACTTTTATTACCGCATCCAACATCTAATACTTTAATTTTATGCTTTGGATAATTCTTAATAAACTCATTTAAGAACACGAATTTTGGGGTAGAGTATAATCTTATTATTTGCTTAATTTTGTTATACATAATCATACTGTCCAAGTTTTAAGACCGTACTTTGTGAATTGATATCTTTTAAATTCTCCTCCAAATTTATTCAGAGCTTCCATCACTTTGTATTTTGTATTTTTTGGACAATAGAACATCATAAATCCTCCCCCACCTGCTCCTGATATTTTCCCACCGGTAGCTCCGGCTTTCAAAGCAGTCTCATATATTTCTTCTATTACGGGATTTGTAATACCTTCTGCCATTCTTTTTTTGTACTGCCAACCAAAGTGCAAAATTTCTCCGACTTCATCAACTCGTCCTTTGAGAATTGCCTCTTTCATCATGATTGCTTGTTCCTTGAGCTTATGCATAGCCTCCACTGGCTCTTTTTTACCAGTCTCAACACTTTTTATCTGAGCCTCTATAATTTTAGAAGATAACCTACTTGTTCCCGTATAGTAAAGCAAAAGATTATGTTGAAGTTCATCGAGTATTTCTTGTTTTATTCTTAATGGATTTACTATAACTTTATGATTATCGTAAAATTCCATAAAATTAAATCCACCAAAAGTAGCAGCGTATTGGTCTTGTTTTCCTCCTGCTTGTTTTAAGTCTATTCTTTCTATTTCAAATGCAAGGTGAGCAATATCATATTCTCCAAGAGGAAGTTTCAACCACTCAACAAAGGCACCAATAACAGCTACAACCAGTGTAGATGATGTTCCAAGTCCTGATCCGGGTGGAGCTTCAGCATAAGTGTAAATAGTAAAAGATAGAGGTTTTCCTTTATTAAAATCTCTCACGATTCTGTTATAAACTCCTTTTATCAGGTCAAGCTTTCCATCAATTTCAAGTTCTGGGAGAGCATCTGTTGAGAAGGATTCATTTCTATCAACCGAAATAATTTCAATTTTTCCATCATCTCTTGGTTCAATTGTGGCATAGGCATACATAGATATTGTGGCATTCAAAACTGCTCCACCATAAATATCTGAGTAAGGGCTAACATCAGTTCCGCCACCAGCGAGTCCAAGTCTTAAAGGTGCTGCAGATCGTATCAGCATTTTAAAACCTCCTAAATTTAACGAATCGGTGTCCAAATAATTATCGGCTTTTTAAGTAATCCCTTTATAAACCCTTTTAACATTGCATAGCATGAAATAACAAAGTATCCAGCAATATGAGGGATTTTTGGTGCCTTTTTTTTAAATATTATTTCTTGTAACAACCCCCAAATAGCAAAAATGTAGAAAATACTTTGGCATGCGAAGAAAAAGACATAAAAATCTCCTTTCCCTATAAGAATGAAGTTTGTTAAGAATGATAAAATTAAGAAAATTCCGCTTAACCATCTCAATACTTTGTGTGACCAAAGCTGGAAAGAAAATAAGCCATATCTTAAAGGATTTAGCAAAGCGCGGAATTCACGATTATAAAACAAACAAAAAGAAGCTTGACTCACTATTCTAATTCTTCGATTAACTTCAAACAAAATATTCTCACTAGTTTCTTCCCAGGCTAAAGCTTCTGGCTCATGGGTTACTTTAAGACATTTAGCCTTAATAGAAAGGGTGTGCCCAAAATCATCGGCTGCGCAAATAGAAAGGAATGGGTAATAGTGTTTAGGTATAGCGTAAATAGCTCCGTTAACTGTAGTTAAATTTCCAAGTTTTCCTTCTAAACGCTTTATGAATTGTTCATATCTCCAATAAAGGTTTTCTCCTTCCACACCGCTATCTTTCCGATAACGAAGTTCTCCTGCAACGCACCCAACTTTAGGATCAGCAAAATGGACTACAAGCTTTTTTATAGCGTTTCTTTCATATATACTATTGGCATCTGAAAATACTAAAATTTCTCCTTGAGCTCTCTCAGCGACTATGTTCTTACAATATGCTTTACCTTTTCGTCCTTCTATGCGAAAAAGTTTGATCCCTCTATCACTATAACTTTTAACTATTTCATCAGTTCTATCAGTTGAAGCATCTGAAAATACGATTATTTCAAGTTTATCTTTAGGGTAATCGAGTTCTAAACTATTTTCAATTTTTTTAGCTATAACTTTTTCTTCATTATGAGCTGCAATAATCAAAGATATAGTGGGTTCGTAATCTTGTTTTAGTAAATGTCTATCTTTTTTGATGCATGCTAAAACTGCAATAACTACTGGATAACCCAAATATACATAAAGCGTAAGGAAAATTGAACCCCAAAAGATTACTTCTACTATTGACATATGTTGCTTACTAACTAAAATTTGCTGTTTTTAGCATTTTGCAAATTTTTTTCAGCTTTTTAGCAATCGAGTTCTCATAAAGTTCGCTAATTGCAATTTTTTGTATCGCATTTCTCCTTTGTATTCGTAGTTTATCGTTGATCAAGAGCTGCATTATAGCTTGGACAAGTGCTCCATGTTTTCCGGTTCAACGAAGAGACCGTATACATCATCTTAAACCGTTTCCGCATTTCCCTTAAGTAGTTTCGATTTCACGGGATGTATAGTTTAAATAGTTTTATCCAATTGAATCAGCCATATCCAAAATTTTTGGCTTATTTTTATATACTACATATTTCGCAGTTCTAATTAAAGTAGCAAAAAGTAAATCATAATCTTCACAAATACTATCAATATATTCTTGCACATCTGAAAGATAGTAATAATTAACTTGCAAAGGAAGTCGGTTGGTGGTTAATCCCTTCAAAGTATTAAGATAAAACTGTTTCTTATTTTTCTGAAAAATTTTATAGCTTAAACCTAAATTACCTGCCCAATCATAAAACTCTTTCGGCACATTTTGATCTGTTATTGAAACAAGATGAACTTTAAAGTGTTTAGAGAGAATTTTCAGAAGCCAATAATTTTTTAGACGATCGCCACCTATTGGAGGGTAAGGAAGACGAGAAGAAAGAAATAGGATTTTTCTCATAAACTATCTATTTAAACAAGATATTCTGATATGTTAAAAAAACATCTGGAATTGCTAAAACACCAGTATAATAATATACACTTAGTAGCAGGGTTAATATATAAAATATAATTATCCGTGTGTTTCTACTTATTCTATTTTTTGAGAAAAGAAGATTTGGTAATAAAGTTATAACAAATATCATAAAAAAGTTTGCAAATCTATTTACATTCATATCTGTCATACCAACTAAAGAAATTAAGTTACCTATGGTATACATGTTGAACATAATATTTGTTATCTTATTATTTTCCTTTGTGTAACTAAAAAGTATTAATATTACAAAGTACAAGAGGGAATAAAAGATTATTCTTAATAATTTAATCTCCTGATCTGATGACAGATAATATACATACTTACTCAGGAATGGTGGTAAATAGGAAAAGATTATGAACATTAATTCTTTAAAATAAAAAGAAAATCCTATCGCTACCGCAATAAGTATTAAGTATACATACATTTCAAATTTTCTATTAATCAACTTGTAAAAGATGAAATAGATAGAATAAGCCAAAATTCCACTATAGTGGAACAAACAAGCCATTAAAAAAAGTAGAAATGGGAATTTTCCTTTTTGATTGAAATAAAGAATAGAATAGAAAAATATTGAAATTGCGACAACTTGTCTCATCGCAATATAACCAGATAAAAAGAATATAGGAAACAGAATAAAATATAAAAATGCATATTCTCTATAAATTGTAGAAATACTAATTGCTTTATATAAAAAAATGGCAAGTAAAGTATAGTATGTAAGAGTTAAAAAGTAAAAATCTAAACCCAAAGATTTAAAAAAAACAGATAAGAAAATGTAACTGATTTCGGGATATATTGGAATATTAGAAATATCCGCATCATAAAATACTCTCTTGTAGTTAATAAAATCATAGTAATCGCCTTCCTTAAGTCCCAAAAATAGTACTATAATGAATAGATACAGCAGAATTAAGAAATACTTTCTATATTTTTTTTGTAATAAAAGGAGACTCAGAACTAAAATTTCAAAACCAGCATATATTACCAACATAATCTCTTATACTATCATAATCTATAACAATCCTAACATATTGCAGAATTTAATTACATAATTTTGCCATGTCATACTCTTAACAAAAGAGATTAATTCAGGGGAGTTAGCTTGATCAGATTGTATCAGCTCTCTGAGTTTATCCAAAATGCTACTATAAGGATTGTTTATATCAAAATAGTTCGCTAAACCATTGGTGACTTCTTTCAGCACATCAATATTACTCATAAGAACCTTTTTGTTATATAAAATTGCTTCCAGAACTGGCTGTCCAAAACCATCATATCTTGAAGGATATAGAAATATCTCACAATTTTGCATTAGACAATCTTTTTCTTCATCCGATACATATCCTAGGTAATCAATTATATTATCCTTTAATAGTTTATCAATTTTACGAGTTATTTGATTATCAATTATTTTACCGGCCAATAATATATTCAATCCAAGCTCTTTCTTAATCCTTTCTGCTACATCAAGCAATATATCTGTTCCCTTCCAATAAGATAATCTACCCACAAAAAATATAAAAGGTTTTTTATTTTTAAGGTATTCGCATATACACTTGCTTCCTTTCTGCGATGGAATTATATCTGTGGAAACTCCATGATAAATTACTTTTATCCTATCAGAATATTTTTTACCAAAAAAATATAGTATCCTCTGCTTCGTAAAATTAGATTGAGCTTGGATATAAGTAGCATTTTCGAGGGTCATTTGTATAAACTGCTTAAATAAAAATTTTCTAAAAAAGGGACGTCTTGCAATATCTTCTAATGGAAAGACATCGTGAATAGTTACGACAGATTTAGTTTTTTCAAACTTCCTCAATAAATAATTTTGAGGTTCCCAGTAAAAATTAGGTTTATACTTTTCGACAATTTCATAAACCCAAGGCAAATAGGACACAAGAAAAAAGTAAAAGTTCCTATTCTTGATTTTTCTATATATAATATCATCAAATTTGATTTTTTTTAGTATACTATCTGGAATAATGTCATCTGAAATTAGAATTAATTTTAAGTTTGGGTAAAATTGCTTAAAGATTGGAACAGTATAAAATACCATTCTTCCTATACTTCCTAATTCTTCCTCTGACAATGTATTAGCATTTACAAAAAGTTCCATTTACTTACCTCCAAAATGAAGACAAAAACTTTCTAATAGATAATTTCCTGCAATAATTTTTCCCATTCATCAATCCATTTTTCATAGTTTGTAAATTTCTGGGAACTTTTCTTGATCTCTTCAGTTTTACTTCTCCAAATATGTATCTCTTTTTCAAACTTTAAAATTTTTTGCTCCAAATCACCCTCCCTATAGGGATCAAAGAACATACCATTAACTCCCTCAACAATCATTTCTGGTATTCCCCCTATTTTGCTCGCAATTATAGGCACTCCAAAAGACAAAGATTCTATAACCACAGTAGGCAAATTTTCATAGCAAATACTTGGAACAATAGTAGCATCTACTCTCTCAAAAAACTCCTTAGGTTCTACTTTTCCCAAAAAAATGATGGAATCATCTTTATATTTTGATTTTAAATATCTCTCATAATCCTGTTTTCCGGTGCCCGCTACAAATAATCTATAATTTGTTTTTTTAACTTTGAGATAAGCTTTTAATAAAACCTCTATCCCTTTAGGCTGTGCCAATGTTCCTATAAAACCAAAGTTTATGTATCTTATATCTTTGCTTCCTTTAACAATAGAAGTATTTACATTTACTCTTCTATTATTATATATTACCTTTCTAATGGGTACATCCTTAAAATAACCATAACTTAAATATCTATCAAGAATAAAATTACTAACTCCTATAACTGCTTTTAGATTGTTAGATTTTAACTTATACGGTAATCTCATTATCTTACATATTAAACACTGTTTTTTGCACGTAGAGTTATTTTTAAACATATTTCTAGGACATAAAAGATATAAATCGTGTAGAACCTGCACAGTTGGTATTTTAAATCTATTTACAGCATCCCATATAGAGCAAGACCATCCGTACACATTATGAATTTGAATTATATCTGGCTTAAAAGTTTTTAATTGGTCTGAAACTATTTTTCCTGCGATAGGGTTATATAATTCAATTAGGTGCCACAATCGCCTTTTTAAAATGTTAGGTCTTTCAGGAGTATAAATTAAATATACATTTGGTACCTTAGCTCTAAAAACTGGAATACCGTCTACTAATTCTTCTTTGTTTTCCTTTTCCCACAAAGTTAAAACTTTTACTTCATTACCTTTGTTACGCAATCCTTCTACCAAACTTTTCAAATTTACTTCCACTCCGCCGCCTACGTATGGATGATACAAAGCATTTATGAACAATATCCTCATTTCTCCAAAATTATTTATTTCTCTGTTTAGTATTATAGCTGTTTTCTATAGCTTTTACGATAGTTCTTTCTTTTATATTTACAATAAACAGATATCAAAATTTTATAAAAGTTATGATTGATTGCTGTTATAATATTTTTCACTTTTCTGCTACAACAATATAATTAGAGACTAATTTTCTATTGGCTTTCGATAATATATTCCCAAGGAGTAATCCAATTAAATTATTTAATGAGATAATAGTCCACTTGATTGGTTTTAAGAATGGTGAAGAAAGCAAGTCTCTAAACAAAAAATTGAGAAAGTGAATTATAGTTATTAAAAATGAAGAATCAGGAATAATTTGAACATTTCGGAAAGGACTAAACATATATGCTAAACCATCCTCTGTGAATCTCCAATAGTCCTTAGGAGTTGGATGATATTCCCAACAAAATGGGACAGAAACTATTATCTTCCCGTTAGTTTTGAGGATTCTGTAAAATTCTCTTACAACTGCAAACGGATCGGGTATGTGCTCCAAAACTTGAGTACAAATTATTAAATCAAACTCGCAATCGTCAAATGACAAAGAATTGATTCTATCCGAAATAACTGTATCTACATTTTCCCCTGGATAAATATCGACACCAACATATTTGTTACACTTTTCTTTGAAAAATAGGAAATAAGGTTTATCTCCACAACCAAAATCAAGAATTTTATCTACCCTCTCCATCTTTCTACTATATTCTCTTAAAAAATTACTGAGAAACCTCAAATGAAGATAAGAATCCTGAAAAATAAACGGTCTTGTTCTGGAAGGTTTTATTCTAATCTTTATCATAAATCATTTTCCTTTTAATTGGCTTTAACTTTATTCCATACAGCTTTATACAAATCTTGATAGGCGTCAAACATTTTTTCTATTGTAAATTTTTTAGTTACGAGATTATATGCTATATCAGCTATTTCCCTTCGAGCTTCTTCATTTTCCAAAAGATATTCAATTGCTTTCCTCAATTCTTCTATATTTTCTTTTTGCACAAAAACAGCAGAATTTTTATCAGTGAAAATTTCTAAATTTCCACCAACTGGAGTTGTAATTACAGGCAATCTGCAGAGCATTGCCTCTAAGAGAACATAATCAAAGATTGAAACCCTGTGAGGTAATACAAAAATAGTGGAAGCCTTCATTAATGAGATTATCTGTTCATGTTTAAGCTTGTCAATAATCATAAAATTTTTTGAAGAATCGTTAGATAATATTTTTTTAATATTTTGATATTCTGGCCCAGTTCCAACTATTACTAAATAGACTTTTTCCTTTATTTCATCCTTTAACCCAACAAAAGCACGAACTAATATGTCAACGCCTTTCTCAATAACCAAAGGAGTAACTGAAAGAATTATTTTTTTTGTTCCTACTTTTTTTAAAATGTCTATGATATTTTCTTCACCACCAAAATGAAATTCCTGAACATCTATACCATTATGGATTATTTTAATTTTATGCGCTATCTTTTTTGTAGAAGGAATATCTTCAATAAAATATTCAACTGCCCCCATACTTGGAAAAGTAATAATATCTGCATTCAATAAAGAGAATTTTTCAAGAAAAAAGAACAGTTTTTTTATTAAACTAGGAGCTAAAAACTCTCTCTTTACCCAGCTTCCTTTCGAATGGATAGTTAAGATAAGAGGAGCCTTAACTTTCCTCTTAAAGAAAAGTAGATAGAAAAAGCCAGAGAATGCGTCATGAGCATTTACAATATCTATTTTATTTTCTCTGCAATATTTCCAAAACGTCAAAACAAATCTTACACAACTTAATAAGAATCTATTAATATCTATTATGGAAGAAGTAAAAGAGAATTTCCTTACGTATTTTTTTAGGTATTTCCTTATAAAAGTTAATTTCTCAACTTCTCGCTCCTCCCTCTCTAAATATTGGTCTACAATTTGCTTAGAAAAAATACATACAATTTTTAACTGTCCATCCCTTTTTTTATTTTCCCTTAATAAATTATAGATTACGCGGGTAGGTCCGCCCTTATCTCTGTTTATACCATCTTCAATAGTTAAAAGTGCTACTGTCAGTTTATTTTTAGAATAATTATTCATAATTTTTTACTTTTAATACAGAACCAACAAAAATTCCTTCTTTCAAACTTTCTGCTATCCCCTGAAAATTCCACCTCCCATACCTACCTATTGAAAATATATCTTTTTCTGCAAGCTTACTTAAAGAGTTCTCAATCCACCTGCTACCTGGTTTTCTCCATGTATAAGCAACTTCAATCCATGTCGGGTCCGCAACTAAAACCTTCTTTATAAATCCATACTCTTTCAGCTCATCCTCCGTCTTTTTAATCATTGCTTTCAAATCTTCATCTGATGGTTTTTCTCCACCCATGAAAGCAAATTCTATATACAAAGAACCATACTTTTCCGGATTCCTTAACCTTTCAGGCAAAAATATAGGATCTACATTAGAGTAATACCCTATCCTATGAAAACCAGATAAGCTATCAGGAACATATAACCAGTGAAACCCGTGTTTTGAGATTTTATTTTCTGCAAGTTCAACTCCCATATTCAATACTAAAACCGATGTATAGGGTTCCTCTTCATCTGAAATCCCTGTAATTTTAAGTATTTTATTCAGTGGTAAAGTTGAAATCAAAGCGTCATATTCAAATTCTCTACCATCTGAAAGCACAAGTGTTTTTGTCTCAATATCTATTCTTTCTACTCTTGTTTCAAATTCAATATTACATAGATTTGCAATTTTCCAAGCTAAAAAATCAAGTCCATTTTCTGGATATACAAAGCTCACATTGTATCCCACATCTTTGTTAGGATTCCCCATAGCTCCTTCAATAACACTTTTTATGTCAAAAGGTGTTTTGTAAGGGTCTTGCGGAGCTATTTCGGTATATAAACCTGCGGTATATCTTTGGTGAAAAGGAGCAAAGAAAATAGAAAATAGTGTTTCGCCAAAATTAAGTTTCAGCCATTCTGCCATAGTGATATCATCTTGAAAATGTGAATTTTTGCTATTGAGTAAAATTTCCTTTACAGCCTTCGCGGCTATTTTATTTCCCAGAGCGTAAAGATTGTTCTGTATAGGGTAATCAACAAACTTGTATTTTAGTTCTTTTGTTTGATCAAGGTTTCCAGCAAAAAATACAGATGATTTTCTAAAATATCTTTTGCATTTTGAGAACTTATTTATAAGGTCAAGGATAAATTTATCTCCACCGAAAATCCAGTGTCCGCCGCCTATTTCAAAACGGAAACCTTCTTTTTGATATGATGCACAAATTCCACCGGGTTTATCACTCGCTTCAAAAATTTTAAAACTTGATGTCAAACCCGCTCCAAGTCCTGTAAAACCAGCTCCTATTATGAATGTGTTTCGCATATCTATTTTCCTTCTACCATTTCATTCCTACCTTGCAAAAATCTATTATTTTTATCCCTTTATTTTGCAAAAACAAAAACATTACCCCAGTAACAAATATCTCTGAAATTAAGACAGATACAGATATACCTATATGCTTAAACATAGGAACCAAAATAAGTGCTAATGTTATATTTATAATACTTGCAAAAATAAGGATATTTGAGAATGCTTTTTTGTAATTTAAAGTTAGCATAGTTTGGATTCCAAACACATTGCTCAATCCAATTATGAAAGGTAAAAAAGCTATAATTCTTAAAACTATTATAGATTCTGTAAATTGAGAACCCAAAATAATTCTTACGATTAAATCAGCAAATATAAATATGAACAAAGACAAAATAAAGCTAAAACTGCCTATTAAAAGCGTGACTTTTCTTATAAACTTAACTCCAATTTCTTTTGATTCATTCATTAACTTGCTTATATGTGGATATATCGTTTGTGAAATTGGAGCTAAAAGTCCTTGGACTAATCTTATAATTTTTTCTGCCGCAGAATAATAACCTACAATCGTATTATTTGTAAATAGCCCTAAAATAAATGTATTTGATATTGTGTATAAACTTATAGCCACAGTTGATATAAATATATACCAACCCTCTTTTAATTGATATCTCAAATATTTAAAACTCGGTATCTTGAAAAATACTCCAAAGTCTTTGAACACAATCCATAAAGCTAAAATTCCAGCTACAACAAATCCCAAAGAGTTCAAAAGTGGAACATATAAATAATCAGAAGACTTCCTTACAAAAATGAAAATTGCAATTGTAAAAATTAGTTTAGCAAGAACATTCAAAAAAGTTATATACCTCATTCTCTCCATTCCCTGAAAGAACCAAATAGGAAAAAGAGTTTGCCCCAAAACCATACCGAAAGTCAAATAATAAATCAACCAATCTTGCCTGAATTTTTTAAAAGAAAAAACTATAATGGTCATCAGACCCAAAGAAAGCAAAAGCAAGAAAAATTTTATAATCATTACAGAGCTGAAAATCTCGGAAACTTTTTCTTTGTTTTCCCTATTTATTGAAATCTCTCTTGTTGCAGAAAGATTAAAGCCGTAATCTGTTAAAATCTGAAAATATCCAATAAAAGCTTGTGCAAAAGCAATCAAACCAT
>Ga0080007_1058348_pt1 | contig 21702 bp, 22 predicted proteins | sample OctOCTMetagenome_FD_69210 | JGI IMG/M metagenome (GOLD analysis project Ga0080007, IMG submission 69210) | Hot spring and microbial mat streamer communities from Octopus Spring Streamers, Yellowstone National Park, USA - OCT_B (SPADES... | ecosystem: Environmental > Aquatic > Thermal springs >...
TAGCTGTTGACGAGGTAGCAGACATAGTGGTTGAAGCAATGGGGTTGAAAAATGTAAGGAAAAAGTACAAGCCGGTACTACACGGTGTAGGATGGTCCGGAGACGTAAAGAGGATAGCATTGAAGATAGACAAGCTGAAGAGCATAGGCTTCAAGCCTAGGATGAGCTCAAGAGAAGCAGTTAGAACAGCTGTAGAGGAGCTCCTAGAAGAGCTAAAGGCAAACCCATAGATGGTATCATGGAGTTTAAACGCTAAACTGGAGAGGATAGGTGATCTCACTAAGCGACCTCGAACACCTAACCCCGTAAGCTGGAGCTGGTACAGCCAGAGGCTAAGGCGAGCTCCTAGGAGTCTATGCCAGACCTGCTAACACACTATATGGCAAGCTACCTCATAGCAAGAGCCCTCGTAGAGCCTAGGCGAGCGTTACTATTAGCTTTTGTAGGGCTCCTACCAGATGTTGACGCACTCTTCCTCGTCCACAGGTGGGTTGCCCATAGCATCCCAGTAGCACTCCTAGCCTCAACCCCACTACTAGCGTTGACCTACGCCTATAGGAGGGGGTACGTTGGGGTTGCTGTGTTAGCTGTACTACTCTACACCCTGCACATAGTTATGGATCTACTCACAGGGCTAACACCAGCACTATGGCCCCTAGCACCAGCCTTAGCTGTAAACATTGAGGTTAACGGTGCGTACAGTGTAAACGGTGTCAGGGTAACCCCCGGCTTCGAGGTCATAGTTGGACCTGTTGACTTCGCTAGGAGGGATTCAGTTGAGGGCCCCCTGGTCTCTGAGACGGGGCTCATGCTAGTTCTCGTTGTAGCTTTGACCTCGTTAGTCGAGTATGCTAGCCGAAGGTTGGGGTTTCACAAGGCCTAGGGGTGCCCTCTTATGGTGGATTTAGGACTTGCAATAGGCATGTCAAGTATTTATCTAATAGTTGCTTTAGCTCTTGCGTTTATTCATTTCAGTGTTCCACTGGTCTATTATTATCATCTGAAGTCTAGATGGCTTAACAAACCATGGAATATTGAGAAGGATCCTTCTTACAGACCTAAAGTGGCGATTATCATTCCAACCTATAATGAGGTTGAATTCATTAGGAAGAAACTTGACGACATTTACGCCCAGAATTATCCACGCGAGCTAGTAGAGGTGATTATAGCTGATAGTGGAAGCGGAGATGGAACACTTGAAGCTATAAAAGAATGGATGCTTGCCCATATGGATCTTGGCTTAAAGCTTGTGGTGGATATGGAGAAGAGAGGAAAGCTATACGCTTTACTTAAAGCCCTTAACTATGTTCCCCTGGATAGCGAAATAGTGGTGTTTACCGATGTTGATGCTTTCTGGGAGCCTAGTGCATTGAGTAAGATGAGTTCGTACTTCGCTGATCCTAATGTGGGTTCTGTAACAGCTTGTATCTACTACACCGATGTAGATATGCATGAAGAGATCTACCGTAACTACTATAATGTAGTAAGAGTAGCTGAGTCAAAAATATATGCTACACCAGTTCATAATGGGCCATTCCTAGCCATTAAAGCAGATCTTCTTAGGAAGTATGGTCTACCGGACTTCCCTGGTAGCGATGATAGTAGCTTTGGCTCCTTTATTGCATTTGCGGGATATAGAGCAATTCAGGTGGAAGACATTGTCGTGAGAGAGCCAATAAGAGGTAGCCAGGTATGGAGGAGAATCAGGAGAGCCCACCATTTAATAATAAACTTTATCACCACGAAAAAGTATGCTAAGAGAAGAGGAGTCTACAAGTATAATAGTGCATTTGAGAGGATATGGAGGATAGAGTGGTGGCTGCATATAGTTAATCCATGGCTTTTAGTAAAATCAGTGATCCTTTTAGTGCTCAATGCTATTTTTGGTTCTCTTATAGCGTTAATCTTTATTGGAGCAGGTCTAGCACTTCTACTACTAAGCAATATTTATAAAGTTTGGATACTACAACAAATTTATCTCGTTATAGCCATGGTGAGGAGTTTGTGGATGAAAGAGATGGTGTGGAGAAAGTAGTCATGAGGATCGCTGTGATTTACGACTTTGCTGCTAATCTTGGTGGCGGAGACTTTGTAATGTTAAATATTCTCGAGGCATTACATGATGCTGGTTACGAAGTAACATTGTTAACTTCTTATTCTGAAGGCTTACAGTTCTCAGCTCGGTTCTTCGGAAAAACTATACCAAATGTAAACATATACTCTGTTAAAGTGCCAAGATTTCTCAAGCACCCATATTCTATAGCTTATATAGCATATCAGGCCACTAAAACTTTAAGAGATTTATTCGATGTTTACATTACTTCAGATGATATACCTACGGTCATTGCTGATCGTAGAGGCGTGTGTTACATACACTATTCCCATGCAGCACGTCTAAAGCTTAAAAAATATATATAGCCAGAAAATATAGATATACACTACGTGGAAAGCTCGTTTGGAGAATCCATGAATTTATGTTCCCAAGATTATATGTAATTGACAAGAAGCCTAGGAACTGGTTGTTGTTGGCAAACTCCGTAATAACTAGAGAACATTTAGCGAAGACCTTTCAAGTAAGTGACGAAGAAATAACTTTGCTTAATCCACCGGTTGCTTCTCGTGCAATAAATGAGATGTTAAGGAAAAAGCCCTCTCGAAAAAGAAAATTTAATTGTTTCTGTTGGAAGGCTCGAATTGGAAAAGCGATTTGTAGACGCTCTTTATGCTATGAAGTGGTTAAAGGAAAAATTGCCGATATTAAGTTGAGTTTAATTGGTTTTAAACATGAAGAGATGAAATTATTTAAAATGATCAAAAATTTTGAATTAGAGAAGAATGTAGAGATATTAATAAATGCTGATAGAAAAATAGTCCTTGACAGGCTTCTTAGAGCTAAAGCCATAATCCACCCAGCACCTCATGAACCCTTTGGAATAGCTGTTGTTGAGGGGATGGCTGCTGGATGTATACCAATAGTTAGGAGGAGTTCAAATGGCCCCTGGCTAGAGATAATAGCAGAAGGTAGATACGGCATTGGCTTTAGCAACCTTCACGAACTTATTGAAGCTATGGAAAAAGCCGTTAAATTTTATGAGGTCTTTGACATAAATAAAATAATCTCAAGAGCATTCGAATATGATGAAAGCATTTTTAAGCAGAGGTTCATAGATATAATACTTAGTTTCCTAGTTAACAAGCGGTTTGGGTTTAATCAATGAAAATAAGGATAGCGATAGTTTGCCCTTACTACCCATGGCCACCCTCTTTCGGCGGAGTTGAGACTATTGTTAGAAGTGTCAGTACAGAGCTTGCCAAAAGAGGACATGAAGTATATGTTATTACAACACCGTTTGACGTAACTACAATGAAGCAAGTAGCCGAGTATGGTGTTGAAGAAAGAGATGGAGTAACCATCTATAAACTCAAACCTGGAAAGTTAAAGTTAGGCTATGCAAGACTTTTAAAGAATCTTAGAAAGGTGATAAAAGAAGTTAAACCTGATATTGTTCATGAACATAACCTTCATCCACACTTAATACAGTTAGCACTCTGGAGAAGCAGCATTAAGTATAGACTTATTGCTGAACTTCATCACCCAGCCGTTGAACTTGACTTTCTCACGCAAAAATTAGCTATGCCATTTGCAGTAGTAGCCCTAAAACTAATAAGTAAAGATGTAGACATGTTTATAGCTCATACACTAATAGAGAAGGATTGGTTACGTTCTAAAAGTATTCCTGATGAAAATATATCTTTAATAAGGTTTCCAGCTATACCACAGAGACTGCTAAGCATTGATATACAGACTGAAATGTTAGGCGATGTTCTCTATCTAGGCAGAATAGTCCCTAGAAAAGATATTCACATTCTTATTAAAGCATTAAATATAGTGAAGCAACGCTTAAGCAACATCAAGGCTACTATAGCAGGACCTGCAGAAGTAGGATATCTCGAAGAACTGAAGAATCTTGCTGAAAGACTTAACTTAAAAATAACGTAATGTTCTTAGGGATGGTTAAAGAAGAGGAGAAATATACTTTGATAAAATCCCACAAAGTATTAGTATTATCATCTCTCAAGGAGTACACTCCCAGTATATTACTTGAAGCTCAAGTCTTAGGAGTACCCGTGATAGCTACTGATGTTATTGAGTATAGGTTGTGGTATAGTAGAGGATTATACACCTTCAGCTCTTATGATGATCTTGAGAAAATTATTAAGTACATACTCGATAATGTGAACCAAATAAAGAATGATTTAATTAACTATGCAACATTTTTATACATACATTCAGCTGGGATAACATAGTCAGCAAATACGTTCTTCTAATCAATAGCATCACAATAAATTGATAAAAATATGTTATGCCAATTATAGCATATACATATTACAGTAATCCTTGGGAAATGAGGGCTGGGGATGATGTTAGAATTCATACTATACTATCGGCATTAGGAAGATCTAATACCGTGGTAGTCTTTAATTTGAATCCATTAATTAATAAGTATGCTAAAAGTTTTCATGACAAAGTTATATATATCAGTCTTCCTAGGAGATTCTATGTTTTGCTGTCAAAGATCATTAGATGGAGAGAACACTATGATTTAAATCCTTTGATTAAAGCCACTCATTATATCGATGAATTAATATCAGCTGTAAAGTTGTATAAGGAATTGAGAAAAGCTAAGGTGGTAATGGTCTTCGGCTCTATGTCGTTATTTTCCTTCTTTTCTAGATTGCTAGATGTAAAGAATACCATTCTGTATGATCCGCTAGCTAATTACGCACAAACTCTCTACTTAAGATCACGTGAAAACCCGCTTGGTTTACTAAGATATGGCCTGTACCTGTTACTACACAGATTAGAAGTGAAAAGCGCAGACGTAGTGATCTACCCCTCTAATGTAGACCTAGAGAACGCTATTAACATGTTTAAGCCCAAAAAGACAATAATAATTCCTAATCCCTCTCCTATATGCTACGAAAGCATAAACGAGTATAAGGAGCTTAGAGCCAGGCGGAGAAACTTCGATAAACCATACTTCATACTACTAGCAGGCGGAAGAGGCAAAGGCAACGAAGAAGCAGTGAAAGTGACGATTGAAGTATTCAACGAGCTATCACCAGAGAAATTCAAACTCTTAATAACGGGACCTTGGCAAGACATGGAGAAGTACGTGAAAAACCCTAGTATAGAGTTACTGGGAGTAGTACCAAAAGAAAAACTTAAGGAACTACTAGCGATATCAGACTACGGGCTCTCACCAGTATTTAGTCATTCGGCAGGTACATTTCTTAAGATATTAGCATATATCTCAGCTGGATTGAAAATTGTTAGCTCTCTACATGGAATTATTGGGGTCGATATTCCGAAAGAAATAGATGTATACTTAGTTAAGAATAAAGAAGAATTCTCGATTATAGTTAAAAAGCTAATATATAATGTTGATACATATGGGATGTTAGGTAAGAAAAGACCCATTAGTATGTGCAAAGAATCCTTCCTTAGAATAGAAAACATATTAGGAGAGAAAGGCTTATAGTTATGCTCACCTGGAAAACATTCAGCAGGATTTTACGTGGCGTGAATCTGAGTATAGATTACCCTGTGGTAAAATCACTACTGAAGAATAAAATATTATACTTGGCTGGTTTAATAAATGAAGAGTTACGTCATATGGAAGAGTGGAGGGAATTATCTAGAAGAAGAAAACTACAACTCGATGCACTGAAAGAATTTGCAGAGGTTGCCGAGAGCCTAGGCGTTAGGTATGTTGTCATTAAAACTTTTAAGCTATTTCCATATGCACCAGATGATGTTGATATATTGATTTTGGATCATGATAGAATAAATGATCTAATGGTTGAATTAACTAAAAGAAGATATAGGGTTAGATCTAAAGGAACTCCCGAGATTACATTAGGGAAGACCGCTTCTAAAACGTATGTTGACTTAGATATTCATCATAAGATAGCTGCTGGGGAATACATATATTATCCTACTCAATTATTATGGAATAATCGAAGAAAAATCACGATAGATAATATAGAGTTATATGTTGATTCATGGGAGGATGAATGTGTCATAACTATGGCTCACGGTGTCATGAAAGAATTTGAGATTTTAGCCTCTGACCTTCTTCATACGCTTCTCTGTAAAAAGAGAGGAGTAATAAAGCTTGAGCATCTTGTAAAAACTGGACATATAATGACGTATGAGATCTTTTCGAAACTTCAAAGACTTATTATTAGCAATAATATCGATCTGCCTTATAAAGTGCCTCTATGGAATGTCGCTATGATATACACTTATCATATAAATCATAGGATGCACTACGAAGGTTTAAAGCCGATGTATGAGTTATTAAGATTTCCTAAGGCTAAAGGTATAAATAAACTACTATTTAGAAAATAATTAAGATATGCCATTGGTCATTTTATTCGGCCCTGACGGATCTGGTAAAACTTCTATAGCATCTCAAATTGTGAACGAATTTAAGAGAGCTAATAAACGAGTTGTTTATATTAAGATGAAGTCTCATCATCTCTTCATGTATCTTATTCTTAAGTTCTTTCAGAAATTTGGGATTATGCCTACAACTTATTCTCCTCGAATATTAGACTATAGTTTGAGACAGATTTTTAAAAACAGCAGGATATTTCTGATGCTGGAGTTTTTTAATGTAATGATCTGGTATTTGATTTTTGTACTTCCACGTCTCAAAAGAAGGATCATACTGGTGGCGGATAGATTTTCTCCAGATACTATTGTTTCGTTTCATATAATATCAGGAAATATTCCTTACATTATTAGAAAGATACTTTTGAGTTTATGTAGAGAAAGCATTGTGATTTATGTGTACGCGCATCCTCATATACTTTTATCAAGAAAAGTAGATGAGAAACTTTCGGAGACATATCTTAAGTACATAATTATGCTCTACAATGAGATTTTAAAACAATTGGCACTATTTGTGCAAGATCTCATAGTCATAAATACTTCGTATATTTCAAAGGATCAGTCAATAAATCTAGTATTAAAATTGATCAGAAAGTATTTATGAGTTCCATATTGGTTGTCAGCGAGATTTTTTATCCAGAAGGTGGAGGGGCGGAAAGAGCCACTTATCTTATACTTAGATATCTTGCTCAACACAATTTTAAGATAACGGTGGTCACAGGAACAAAAAATCCAGTTAAAATCCCAGGTGTCAAATATTATATTACATCTTATCTAAAACCTTCAAACAGACTCATTAGATGGATGTTAACAAGATTACTTGTCACTAACTCATATTTTATTAGACTTCTTAAAGAACATGACATACTTTACATACCTTTGGCCACATACCCATTAATATCTCTAGCAAAGAAGAAAGGATTACGTGTAATAATTCATCTCCACAATTACATGCCTATTAGATACAGCTCTGTAAAATATTTCTTTGAACCAGATGTTATGAACACATTAGATGAGTTTAAATTCGCTATTTCTCATGAACTTAGAGCGCATGGAAGTATCATAAGAACACTATTAAGTCCTTTATCATATACTACATACTTATTAAATAAGAGGCAGATAAGAGAGGCAGATAAGATAATATGTGTCTCAAGAAGGCAAGCAGAAATATTAGCAAGAAATGATCCATACTTATTAAATAAAATAGAGGTTATTTACAATCCGATATTACCGGAGCTACTAAATGGTGATGTTACAGGGAAAAAACTTAATGAAACTCCTACATTCCTATATATTGGAGGAGATAGTTTTATAAAAGGCTTTCATATATTGTTACAAGCATTAAGACTGCTAGGTAAGCAAGGGATTAGGGCTAAGTTTATATTAGCAGGGGCATATAATCAGCAAAGTGTCGGAATCTTAAAATCTATAGTTAACAATCATGATTACTTGGACATACAATTATTAGGTAAGGTAGAAGGCAAAGAAATACTCAGGCTACATCAAGAAACATGGGCTCTATTATTTCCATCTATTACAGAGGAGCCTTTACCATACGCGGTTGTCGAGGCTATGGCGCTGGGTACCATCCCCATAGCCTCTAAAGTTGGCGGTGTTCCAGAAATTGTTAGGTCTTCTCCTGCAAAGGATTTCTTGTTTAAACCAGGAGACACATATGACTTTATTGAGAAGTTAAAGGCGCTTACAACACAGCCTAGGGAAACCGTTGTAAACCTCGCCACAAAGTGCAGAGAGCATGTTGTAAAAATGTTTAAAGAGGAGAGCCTGGAGAGAAAAATAGTTGAAGCGTTTAAGGAGCTTTAAAAAGTCTTATGATGCTGAGCCGGGAGACTTATTGAGGAGTACTGTAAGCAGGGCTCAACGGTCTTAGATCTCGATGCACAGCCTTTCATAATCTCCTGTGCTCTTAGGAAGATAGGACACAATGTTGTTGCTTTCGATATTGATCCCGAACCATATATGAGGATTAACGAAGTGTGCAACGTTAATGTTGTTAGGTGTGATCTTGAAAGAGATGAGTTAAGCGTTAATAATATAATGTTGACTGTGTTATGTTTACAGAAGTTTTGGAGCACCTGCATTATTACTATGTGCCTTAGTTTTAAGCAAGATAATCAGGACTCTTAAGCCTGGGGGAGCACTGATACTAACAATGCCAAGCATAGCATCTCTATTCAAAAGACTAAGACTGTTACTAGGTGTTCAACCCATATATCAATACCATGTTAGAGAGTACACAGTGAGGGAAGTAGCATTGCTGCCTAGAGAAGCAGGGTTCGAGGTAATAAAGGTTTATTACTCAATAGTAAACGACTTAACATAGTGAGGATTGTTTAAAGAATCCTACAAAACCAGACATCTTAAGGCCTTAGCATACCCCCATAGTAAAGATTAGACCAAGCCTAAGACAATTAATAGTAGTTAATAGTAGTTGTTACAATAAAGGCTCAAGGAATAGCAATACAAATACTAAAGAAATGATATTAATCCTTGTAGTTACAGAACGGTATTGGCTTGATGGCAGTAGTAACGAGCTTGCGATGCATCTCATAGTTAACGTGCTAAGGAAGGGATTTAACGTTACTTTTGTTACGGGTATGAAGAATCCTTGCTAGAATGTCTGACGTAGAATACTTTCGTGAACCATTGCTTTCAAAGCGAGAGAAGCCCGTATTGCGGGTGAACATCTTGAGGCTTATTAATGCATGGTGATTCCAGAAGCTTTTCAGCGAAAGAGGCATCATATATATATATACCGTGCTTTACTTTTGCCATTATATTATATGCAAAAGGGTTGAGGACAAGAAGATTGTGGTTCATCTGCATGATTAGTTCAGAAAGAGGTAAAGTATTGTCTAGGAGTGGCATCGCTTTGGTGGCTACCAAAGCTAGCAAGAAAGCGAATTTCCCAAGCAGATAGAGTTACCTGTGTCTCTAGGAGATAGGCTGAGATAATAACTGATCAAGCGCCAGAGCTAAAAGACAAGGTAGAAAATGTGTGCAATCTGCTACCACCCGAAATCATTAATACCAAGAAAATATCTCGACTATATACCCATGTTTCTCATTGTTGGGGGCAGCCCAATAAAGGGCTTTCCATATACTGCTAAAGATGATGAAAGACTTGGGTAAACAAGGAATCAATATAATTTATATTAGCAGGCAAGTACAGCCACGAAAGTATGAATCTTTTGAACATGTTAAGCAATAGATATGAAAATTTAATCATCAAAGTTGTTAGGGGATAGAGCATCATAAGCTTATAAAGCTTCATAAGAAGATTTGGGTCCTGATATTTCCATTAATAATGGAGAAACCATTATCCTACGTGATCCTCGAATCAGTGCTTCTGGCAACGATACCTTAGAGCATCAACATTGACAGAATTAAACAGTGAAGTATAGTTAAGTAAGCTATTAAAATTGTTTAGCCAATAATTTAGAAGCTACAGTGAAGATGCAGAACGCATCGCCATGGTACCGAAGGAGGATTACCTAAGAACCTAGCCTCACATCTTTAGATTTAGCTATGGATAGAAATTGATGAGACTAACGCTCTTGGCTTCTTTACTAGCTACGATTTCGATATTATCTTTAATAGAAATACTTCCAAAGACTATGTATGGAGTTTCTTTAATATCAATTTTAATCATTATGGCAATTATTATTCATATGAAATCTTCACAACATGCATCTCAGAGAAGCATTCTATTGTTTCTAACATTTTATATGCTGATAGTTTCATTATCTGGGAGTTTTTCGTACGATTTTTCACCTGTGTATCCTAAGAGTGGTGATTGGGCTGAGTACTACATGGCAAGCGTGTTATTCTTAAACAAGGATCTGCCCTTATCACTATATGACTCGCATGTTCAACATGCTATAGGTTGGCATCTATTAGTATGTATAATTTCCGTTGTCCTCGATATATCTATTTCCGTAGCTTACCATATTATGATGCCTATTATGTATCTATTTTTGTTGTTAACCTTCATTTTGTTAGCTAAGAGATTTAATGTAAAATCGCAGAGTCTCGGTTTAGCCTTACTTTTCACGCTGTCCTCCGTACCTGTGGTTTTTGATATGACACATCCTATTCCCCGATCTTTAGCAGTAGCTCTAGCAATTGCCATGACCTATGCTCATCTCATAATGAGGGCTCCCCTCATATCTCTAATTATCGCAACTACGAGCACAGCTATCCATAATGGAGTTGGCTTATTCTCGAGCCTTGTGCTGGTAGGAGTATCCTTCATCTATGGCATTATTAAATATGAGAATGACAACTATAAATTTCCATCTTCTAGCCTCCTACTCCTTGCCTCCTCAATCATAACTATCTATATGGGTGCTATTGACAGGATGGTTCGATACTCATTGGGGTACGACTGGAACATTATAGCTCACATACTAAAAGTACTCAATACAGGGGCTGTTAGTGATGTTGGAATACCTCTTGACCCAGTGGTAAGACCCTCTGAGGAAACTCTTCTTAGGATCTTGTACATTCTAAACTTTGGGTCGTACTTGGCTTTACCATTCGTAGGTTTCTTCCTTTACCTAAAGGTAAGAAGGCATTCACCAGTTCCTCTAACTTATATATTGTTCAATTATGTAATGTTACTCATAGGCGTTATGACATATGTTGCAATGGGTTTTCTATCATCGCTTCGCGCAATATCACTAGCGTCCCCTATAGTTCTCATATCAACAATTTATGCTCTTGAAAGCTTGGAGACGTTTAAAAACATTAGCTCAAAACTTTTATGGATTCCTGTGATTACGCTAATCCTACTAAGTTCTCTAGGGGGTAGTCTTACTTTAGGTCAAAGTGGATACCAGGCGTTATATCTACTTCATGAAAGATCTGTCTATCAATATCTCGGCTATCCAAGATATTTACCATATGAGCAACTAGATTTGCTAAGCAAAATCATATCTATGCTAAAAGACAGCAATGTTGAACTATGTCCTGACAGTATTCCAACGTTTCTTATCAATGAGAATGATATCAACTTCACCAAATACATCTACGAGAATTATAGAATAGTATGGTTTGAACCTTTAAGAAGAGACATTGGAGGATGTCAAATAGTGATAATAATGCAGGATCTAATCCCCTTAAGAGGCACGTTTAATTTTATATGGAGAACTTCCTATGCAAATCCTGCTGAAATATATGCTCAAACGCTAGCATATATAACAGAGAGTATTGGAGCTGTTGTCTATGCTGACTCTAGTAAAATAGTGATACTCATGTTAGGGTAGTTACTGCTTGGAACAAGGTAGTCTACCATGAAGTTATTATTCGTGGGTAGCGAGATTAGACATGAGCTTGGTTGTGCGACATCTTTAGCCCTACTTGGATATGACGTGATATATCTTCATGTGGGGTCAAAGTATGAGCCTCTATCCTGGAGGGAGACGTGCCTCGATTACGCATGTCTTAAGGTAAAGATCCTTGAAATACCTCATCCTACGCTGTTACAAACTTTATTACATGTAAAGAGCCTAGTACCTAAGGTAATTTTGCAATATAATCCAGATGCGGTGATAGCCACACCTTCAGTCCCCTATTATATAGGCAAGTACTTAGCAAGCCTTAACGATGTTCCGCTTATACTAAGAGTGTGGGGTGTAAGAGCAAATAAATTAGTAGAACACATAGTCTATGGAAAGAATTACCTTGAAATAATAGGCTTTATCCCGAGTGTTATACATGTGTTAAACCAGGTATATGGTAGTCGAATCGTGATAACTTTGGATAATTCCACCTTGAAGTTCATTAAGTCTTTAACATTAACTCGCCTTAAGAGAATGAAACTCATTTACCCGACATATGCAGCTTTATACGAAGAAACGTCCCCTCATTTCACATTAGAGACAATGTTACCAGAGATTGCTCAAACGGAAGGATATATACTTGGAATAGTTACTATGAGTAAAACCGGGCCTGTATTCAAGTTAGAGCAACCTCTCTTCAAGATTCTCTATGTGATCGCGAAAAAGCTTAAGGATATAAGTGTGATAGTCTGTTGTGGAACTAGGGAGGAAGCTATTAGGAAGTTTAAAGTGGATCCTCCAAAGAACATGAAGTTTATCCCTAGCGGAGTACCAGATGACATCCTCAAGCTACTCTATGAAGAGTCCTCACTAATGGTGATACCTGTCTTCTTTAAGTCTGTAAGTAACAGGTTACTCGAAGCTCTTTTCTATAAAAAACCCATTCTTACAAACAGCATTGCATTAGAGCTCCACCCGGAGTTGAGAGATTGTGTGATCGTGTCCGACAATTACAATAAATACCCTGAGATAATTAACGATCTTCTGAAACAGGATAATATCTTAGAGGAACTTCAACAAAGAGTTAAAACTGTATGGGATAGATTTTTCAGCTCTAAAGTACAAGCTAGGGAGATGTTGAAGGTGATAAAGGAGGTAATTTAACTTTGTCGATGCATAGTGCCTTGTATGGGACTTTAGTTTATTGGGCTTCTAAAGGCGTCTTGAGATATAAATCGTTGAAGAGCTTAGCGAGAATAATCCCGTTTCTAGGAGGTGCTAGGGAGATTTAGAGTTGTACAGCTTTACTTCCAAGTAGGGGGCTCTTTGTTGCTGATGTAGGTGCTTATAGAGGCTGGTATACAGTTCTTGCAGGGTTGCTAGTTGGTTCTACAGGGCATATTTATAGTTTTGAACCTGAGAGAAACAATTTTGAGTATCTAAGGATGGCAGTTAGAATGAGCAAGTCAAATAATGTTACGTTATTTAGGCTGGCTTTAGGGGATAGAGATGGTATCGCTACTCTATACCTGTCCAAGCATCCATCAATGCATTCTATGGTTTTAAAGAGGAGCTATAAGAAAGTTAACGTCCCATGCCTGAAGCTAGATTCGCTAGTTAAAAGAGGTCTAATTAAACATCTAGATCTCATCAAATTAGATGTTGAAGGTGCAGAACTAGCAGTTCTAAAGGGAGCTGTCACTACTATAAGCATGTTTAAACCTATATTTTCAATTGATGTAAATCATTATCCAGGAGAGTATGACGATGTAATCTTAGTCCTTCGTAGTTTTGACTACATCTGCTCACCTCTACATAACTATGATGATAAACCTTACTCGCTCGTATGCTACCATCCCATTAAAACTTATCTTGCTAGAAAGCTCATAGATTTTAACATAGACCTTCTTGGGTGTTAATCCTATGAAAACCCAAGTAAAGGTTCTACTGGTAATGCCAGATATAAAGCCAGACCTTCAGGCGGGGAACTATAGGAGGATACTCGGTCTTCTCGCAGGCGGACGGAACTGGGGCGTAGAATATGTCCTGTGTACGGGTTATGATCTTAGGGCTTATAGAGAGCAGATACTAAAGTATACGGGTATCGAGTTGAAGAACGTGTTTGAAAATGTATGTACGAGTGAAACATCAATTATAGCACGGTCTTTACGGGAGAATGCCAAGCAAGTACGTTATCTTACGCTTTGGTTCATAGCTCTAGTAAAGATAATGATAAGGTTGTTACTTAAGGTAAAGGGCGAGGTTGATATCATTCACGCTCCCGACGTTATCTATCATTGGGTTTTCGTGGCATACTTACTATCAGTAATTAAGCGTCGTCCTTGTATCATTACAATTCAATTGATGCCCTCTTGGATAAAGGAGATTTACGAGGTCTGTAGAAGACAGGGTAAAGATGTACAGCGTCGTCTTCTCTCATGTAGCTACGCTCACTTTAGGCAAAAGTATGGTTTGTTGAAGGCGATATTCTACAGTATAGGTTCTACTATGTATCTTCTCATATTAAGACATTGTGACTTAATATTAGTTGACCGGTATTCGGCAGAAATACTAAGAGTTCTTATAGGTAAAAACGAGGGCATTTACATATCATTTAATGCACCCTCCTATTCGAAAGGAGAGTTTACCGAGGATAAGGCTAAAGGGTATGATTGTATATTCATAGGATATCATGATGAGAGAAAAGGCGTTTTTGATTTGATTAGAATATGGAGAAGAGTTGTAGATGTCATACCTAGTGCCAGATTAGTAACTTGCGGAGGAGTCTCTGCTAATGTTTTAGAGAAGTTAAATCAGATGATTAGAGCTCTTGGGCTGAAAGGCAATATTATAATTAAAGGATTTGTAAGTGAGGAGGAAAAGATAGAGTTGCTCGGTAAAAGTAAGATTTTCATACTCCCTACAAAACACGAGGCATTTCCCATCGTCATAGCTGAGGCTCTGATGGCTGGATTACCTGTAATTACATCCGATATTCCAGAGTTGCGCTCTGTATGGAGTGACTGCCCAGCAGTTTTCTTTGAAAAACCCGGAAATATAGAGGGATTTGCATTAAAAGTTATTGACACGCTGTCTCATACTAGCTCTCATTACCAATATCTCAGTTCTTCAGCGAGAGAATGTGCTAAGCGGTTTAGCCTGGATTCGGTAATGAGAAGGGAGAAAGCCATATACATAACGACACTTAAACGCTACGAGGAATAGCTAAGATGATCGTTTTAAGACTAGGCTCGGAACATAGAAACTTAGGCGATAAGGCTATCAACGCATCACAAATCGTTATCCTACGCAAAGTCAGCGATAAACATAAAACTAAGTTAACGTTGATGGTACCTGGAATCCATAAACACACCATTATAGCTGATCTAGAAGCTCTACCCGACATTACTGACGTGTTTCAAACCTTTAAAGTACCCAAGAATAAGATCTTTAGAGTTCTAGCTTATATAGCCTTTATAATAGTTTACATAACATTGAGCTTGCTACCTTCAAGTATTGTTAGGCACATAAGTAAAGCAAATGACAACATGTTAGGTACACTTAGTAGAACAGTCTTAACGCTCAGGAAAACAAAGTTGCTTATAATTTCGGGAGGTGGGTTCATTCAAGACAAATGGTATAAGAGTACAATGATACCCATCATACTCCTCAGCCTTACAGCAAAGCTATATCGTGCTAGGTGCATAATCCTGCCACAAACAATAGGTCCCTTCACGCGACCCTTAGGTGTTGTTCTGATGAGAATTATATTAAGACTGATGGATGTCATTTATTGCAGGGATTACTACAACTACGTTTACATATTGAAGTTTAAGTTTGCAAGAGAAGTAAAAGAGAGGATCCGCTGGTTTAAAGATGTAGGTTTCCTTGTCTACTATAGGTATTTAATAAAAGATTTACACTACGTAAGAAGGAGAGAGAAACTTTGCATTCATGTGAGAAAATGGCCTCCATGCACTCAGGAAACTCTTTTAAGACTTCTGATGAGTGAAGTACCCAAATTTAAAGGTGAAACAATGGTGATAGTCGTAGAGCCCTCAGAATTAAAGGTTGCTAATAAATTAGTGCAAAGCTTACTAGAGCGATCTATTAAAGTGACTCTTTATGAACCTAAATCGTATCTTGATGTTCTTAGAACGCTATATACTAATTGTGCCGAAGTTATCGGTATTAGTTATCACCTCCTCCTAGCTTCAGCAAGTTTAGGAATCCCGGCTATAGCCATATATCCTGACGATTATTATGCATTAAAACTGAAAGGTCTTAAACTCATAAACCCTAATCTTAAGTTTGTTAAGTGTATAGAGTATGGTACTTAAGATAAAGTCCTATAGGAGATCCCGCCACATAGTAGAGTTTTCGATTGATACTGAAGGTAAGACAAGGTTTTTCTTACATGGTAGGAAAGCGTTCTTAACATACGCTTCTGTTGAAATCTCAGAAGTTCCTGATTCTATAGTAAATGTCCCCATTATAGGGGTTCTTTATCCATTAGCGATGACATTAGGTGACGAAATCGTTGTTGATGAACTTGATCTCGACTTCTATCTCTCTTTAGTTAAGTTAAAAAAGATTATCAGCATATTTTACCCTCATCTTCCTGTTTTAAAGTCTAATCTGACGGCCTCCAACATCGTTAAGAATAATGTTAAACCGAACGGTTTTTGTATATTATTCAGCGGAGGGGTTGATAGCACAGCCCTACTCTTAAACTCCCTCGATCGCAGGCCATGTCTAGTTACCATATGGGGGGCTGATATTCCATTACATGATATCTATCGCTGGAGGAAGCTAACAGATTATATAATTAACCTTAGTAAGAAATTGGAGTTGGACTATTACTTTATTGCATTTTATAATCCTATAGACGTGACAAGACTAGATGCGTTCTTCAGACATAAAATGTATGGTAATGATTGGTGGGGAGGAGTAGCAGCCGGGATTGCCACACCCAGTCTTACTGCACCAATATTATTCACTCTTCGAAAAGATCTCCGGATGTCACCGGATCTTCCAAAGCATCTTCTATATCCTTGGTCTGACACTTCTTTAATAGTTGATAATATTCGTGTTGCAGGCTTAAGTGTAGTAAGTGGTGATGAGAATCTATCCCGAATAGATAAGGTTAGGGTTATCGCTGAAAAAGAGAAGGAATTGAAGATAAGGGGTGTGGATTTAATGATAAGATCTTGCTTTAAGGAAGGTACCTTGTGGAATTGTGGTTATTGTGAGAAGTGTGCTCGAACTATCACAGAGTTGTATCTCTGTAATTTGGATCCTAATGCTTTAGGTTTTCAAGTTGGAGATCTTTCGAAGTATTTCCGGTTACTTAAACTACATATTTTAACGAGATCTAAAAAGTTAGAAGGGAAGCATGTTTACACTACTAGCTTCATCCGGGCACACTATTGGAATGAGTTGAAGCACTTGTCGAAGAGAGATGATCCGTTGGTAAATTTCTTACAATACGTAGATTTTGAAGCTTCGGAATACAGAATTACATACTTGGATATATTAAAAAGGTTGCTAATCCTTACACCTAAAGGATACCACGACAGCATTACGAGAGCCATAGCGAGAATTATAAGATTAATTTCAATACAGCATTCCAGAGCAGGTTCTCAAAGTAATTACTATTTTAGGTTTTAGATGTATTATGAGCGCTCTAAATAGCTTTTATTTATTTTTATTTTAATAAAATGTATTCGTGCTCTATAGATTGATAACGGTTATTAATATGTTTAAGGTGAGTAGCGTTAAAGTAGTTAAAGACGAGATCTACGTAACTTTAACCGAAGACTATACCTGTATTGTTGCCAGAGTTAAAAATGGCTTTTTCGAGCCAGTAATCATGCTACCCCAGAGAAAGCTTTGCTTATTCGTTCAAGGGTTGCAAGAAGCTCTATTGATCTCTGTTGACAACGCTCTTTATGTGGTCAGGGAAAGTGAAGGTATTGCTGTTCTGAAAACCTTGGCAGGCAACTGGTTTTGGCATGGTATTGAGGCCTGTGATACGGTGTTTATCCAAGAATATGGAGAACCCCCTACAGGCATATATGTTTCTGAGGATCTTAAGAGTTTTAGAAGGATGGTTACTAATAGAGATATAGATCCTTTTTCGAGACATTTTCATTATATAACATTTGATAGAGATAGAAAGACTTTGATCACAACTCTCGGTGATGGAAATATTGTCAGAGTTGCTTTTTCAGATGATTGCGGCTCTAGCTGGAGGCCGTTGTATAAAGGTCCTTGGCAGTTTGTCCCAGTATTTATAGAAGGAAATAAATGGATCTTTGGTTTTGATAGTGGTATTGCTAGAGGAGGTGTGGCAATTTATTATCCTGAGAGAGATATCTGGAGGTTCATCTTCTTAAAAGCTGAGGGCTATGCACATGCTCAATTCACTTCGATAACAAGGTTCGGCGACTATTATGTTGGAAGCCTAGGTTATCCAACAGCTGTTGTGATATCAAAAGATCTGCTTTACTGGTATCCTCTACACATAGACCCTACTTCTACAAAGTACAATCACTTTGTAAATGCTACTGCATGGAAGGATAAGGTAGTTGCTACTACTGGTAAAGAGCTCTTGATATTTGATTCTAGAGATGTGAAGGAGGCGTTTAGGAGAAAACCATTCTTAACACCATATAAAGCTTATTTGGACAGGGTTAAAGGAGCTCTATATGTATTAAAGAGACTTCCGTGGATGCTAAGGCTTTGAAGCCCAGGATCCTCCTATTCTCAAAACTCTTCTGGCCTGAGGGTGGTGGGGGTGAGCTTGCAACATACCTTATAGCCGGGAGCATACTCTCAAAGCGCTTCAACGTAACGATAGTCTCGGGGACTGGAAAGCCTGAGCCCGATGTGCTGAAGGCTGCTAGGTATGTTCACTGGAGTACTCTCGAGTCTAAGCTCAAGCCTGTTGAGTGGTTTAAGCTGGTAGTCAACACAAAACACATTAGGGGTCTCATCGAGGGGGCAGATGTAGTCTACGTAACATCACACACTCTCATACCCCTAGCCATTATAGCTAAGACTTTGAAGCCGAGTGTTAAAGTTGTACTTCATGCTCACAACTACCAGCTCCTAACATTCACCTCGGTGGTTCTAGCTGGGAAGGGGCCGGATGTGGCTACTGATATTATGGTTGAGTATGGGGAGCATGGAAGCCTGCTTAGGGCCATCCTAGCAGGTCTAGGTCACTATGTGAACCTCGTTAACAGGATAGCCTTGAACTACGTAGATAGGGTTATATGCGTGTCCAGGAGGCAGTGTGAAATCCTAGTAGAACACATACCAGAGCTAAAGGGTAGAACAACTGTGATCTACAACCCACCCCCACCACTCCCAGGCATAGGTAAGGATCTAGATGAGGAGCCCGCACTATTATACGCTGGTGGAGGTAGCTACATTAAAGGATACCACCTAGCCCTAAAAACACTAGCCAGGATAGCTACAAGGCTTAAGTGTAAAATCTATATGATCTACGTTAGAGAATTAGGGGGTTCAAAGAGGTTAATGGTAGAGAGGATCTCGCAAAGTCTAGGTGGAAGGATAGTACCGCTAGACAGGATGCCACACAAAGAGTACCTAGGGTTGCTCAGGAGAGCATGGGGCCTACTCCTCCCCTCCATAGCCGAAGAAACACTATCATACTCAGTCGTAGAATCCATGCTAACGGTAACAATACCAATAGCCTCCAGGGTTGGCGCCGTACCAGAGATAGTTAAGGGGACTCCAGCTGAAGAGTACATGTTCACACCAGAGGATGCGGGGGAGCTCTTAGATAGGGTGGAGAAGCTCGTATCACAGCCTAGAGAGGCTATCGTAGATGCTGGGATTAAATTAAGAGAACACGCGTTCAGACTATTTAATGAGGGGGAGATCGAGAGTAAACTATTGAACCTATTCAGATCCATTATGAGTTGATGTGATATTAGCTATTCCGACCTGTTGATGTTAATCCTTTAAGATTATCCTGTGTTCGCTACCCATATCATAGTTATTTTGAATCTAAGGGTTCTATACGACCTAGCTCTAAGTTAATAATGACAATGCCGAAAGATATCTATGTTATGTAGGGAGGGGAGGCAGGCGGGTATGATTGTGATAGGAGGTGATGTTGGTGCTGGTAAGTCTACCCATGCTAGACTCCTCGTCAGGTACCTTAATATTGTTGGTGGGAGGGCTGTGTATAGGCATGTAAAGACGTTTCACCTAGCGCATATACTCTTAGTCTTGGTACTATTAATTCGTTACAGAAGCCAGGTTATCCTAAGGGCTTGCAAGTACTACTCTCCTATCAGGATACTCTACGTTCACGACAGAAGGCTTCTCACAAAACTATTCACCTTCATCTCCCTACTTAACCTCATTGGTTTACTGCTTAGATCCTTCACTCAGCTTCATCTAGCTAAGGCTTTTGGTGGGGTAATTGTTGTTGAGGATCATATTATCGGCTATACAAATGACATGGTGTTCTTCTTCTTAACTCTTAAGGGGGATGTTAGGATGAAAGCTAAACGCTTATGGCTACTAGGCTTCAATTACTTATTAAAAGATATAAAGGACTGGAATGCGGTAATAGTGTTCTTCTACGCAGACCTAGAGGTCCTTAGAGAAAGGTGGTGGAGAAGAGGGACGCCTGAGGAGTTCCTTGAATACATTCTAGCCGGTAGGGTGGCCTTTAGAATACTCTCTAACCTCATAGAAGTACACTATATAAGTACTTCAAGACCCATTCCAGAAGTTTTTAGAGATGTAGTTAGCAAAACCTCTAGGATCGTATGCTACTATCATTAGCTTGCCAGGTATAATCGTGAACAACACTATTAGGAGGGGCGTTTTTAACACCGTGGAATTAGCTGTATCTATTGCTAAACACGTCAACCTTTCAAAACTTTTAAGGATACAATGTAATTTGTAGAACCAGCACTACACTAAATTACTATTGACGATAATTTTATAGCACTATACATGCTTCTTTTCCCCCCTTCTGAATTTTAACCTTCCACTTTACATTTTGAACGGTTGATATCATGGGTATGCTTCGTAGACTTGAGGTATTATTTGCTAGTAGGAGATTATTTAGCAACTGGTTGTTAGCTGGTATTAAGTACTACTTGGTTAAACGAGGTTTTATCAGAGGGGATATTGTTGTTAAATGCGGTAACAAGGGGTATAGATTAGACCCGGAGATTTACTCATTTATTGTTAGCTACTACCATGAGGGTTTCTTAAAGAACGTTTCATGTGATGAAAATCTTACCGGTAGTCTTGGAGGGGCTATTGACGTAGTTATCAATGATAAAGGGTTGGTTTTCCTAAAGACTCCTGATGGTATTCTACTAGTTGCTAGGGCTTTCGATCCCATAGTTTTGGTTGAAACTTATCTTTTCGATATCCATTTTCTTGGTTTTGATTTAAACGGATGGCTTATCGTAGATGTTGGTGCTTATATTGGTGATACACCTCTCTACTATGCCAAACGTGGTGCTCTTGTGGTTGCTGTTGAGCCTCTTCCTAGTAACTATGAGGTTATGCTCTGGAATCTTGAGTTGAACCCGGATCTCAAGCATAGGGTTATACCTGTAAATGCTGCTATTAGCGATAAGGATGGCTTTGTGGAGTTTAGCTATAGCACGCCTATGGATGGTGGTGCTTCCATCTATGGTGGTGGGTTTAAGGTTAGGGTTAGGTCTATGAGGCTATCTACGCTAATCAAAGAGGTTACCGATATGGGGTTGGATCTAGGCAACTTCAGGGTTAGGGTTTTGAAGATGGATTGTAAGGGTTGCGAGTACGATGTTATCAATGAGGTTGACGTACTAAGGCTCTTCGACATAGTCAAGATCGAGTATAGTGGTTACCTAAGGAATAGAACTTACCATGAACTTAAGAGTGTTTTAGAGA
>Ga0080007_1073191_pt1 | contig 21665 bp, 20 predicted proteins | sample OctOCTMetagenome_FD_69210 | JGI IMG/M metagenome (GOLD analysis project Ga0080007, IMG submission 69210) | Hot spring and microbial mat streamer communities from Octopus Spring Streamers, Yellowstone National Park, USA - OCT_B (SPADES... | ecosystem: Environmental > Aquatic > Thermal springs >...
ACGGCAAAAACGCCATCGCTTCATTCGCCTTCTCACTCCTGCCATCGTCGGCGCAGAAAAGTTACCCCATCCGCAAAAAGCCTAACCACTGAAATGACCGATGACGGAATGTCCAATGACCAATGGCACAATGACCAATGGTGCAATGACCGATGAGGCAATGACCAATGGCACAATGACCAATGGCGCAATGACCAATGGCAAGATGACCGATGGCGCAATGACCGATGACCAATGGTGGCAGGTCGGCAGTTTGGCAATCGGGAAATCCGTCGCTATTGGTTGCCGTTTGCTGTCGTGCCTTTTGGCGCTTTAGCGTTGACCACTCGCATTTGCTATTCGCTATTCACCGCCGTTTTCAGAACCTGGCATTCAAAGCGGCGCGGAGCAAACTGGCGCGGTAGTCTTGTTCGGGTCGGTCGCCGTTGCGACGGGAGTGCGTCCAGATGAGGGAGAAGTCAAGGTAGCGATTGAGGCGGTAACTGAGGTCGGCTTCCATTTCCAAGTTGCGGAAGCGACCGCCATACAACCCCGGCGGGCTTTTGTGTTGCACCCACGCCGTCCGAAAAGAAGTCATCCAACGGCGGGCGATGGGCACTTGGACGGACAGCGAAAGGGCGGCGTAGTTGGTCTCATCCAGTTGAGGAAGTCGCCCGACCAATCGCAGGTTTTGGATGCGCAACTTCTGAAAAGTCAAGGTCACTTGCAAGCCATCATAGCGCCCCCAAGTGAGCCCGACCAATCCCGAAAGGGAAAGGGATTCGTTCAGTTGCGTCAGGTCGCTGGTTCGGTCGCGCCCAAATTGAGCCATCAGGTTTAATCGGTCGCTGAGTTGCCAAGTGCCCATCAGGTTGAGCATCCGTTGCCTGAGGCTACCGACTTCCGCTGAACCTTTGTCGGCGTTGGTCGTCCAGTCCAGCGACAAGGAAAGGCGTTGAAGGGGTGTCCAAGCGATGCCGAAGGAAGTGACGGTGCTGGCGCCACCGAAGCGCCGAGGCGGTGTCACGGGGAGCGGACCGGGAACGATTTGACGGGAACGGGACGGTGGGGGCGTCGCCCAACCGCTTGCCCCGTTGCTGGCAGTCACGCCGACATCCTGCATCGTGCCACTCCCACCCCAAGTCGGGGAAGTGCCGAAAGGTGATGAGCCAAAAGAGGAAGGGTTTGACCAAACGCTTCCGCCCCCGAAAGGAGAAGGACGGCTGAAAGAGGAAGGGTTAAAAGTCCCGACGCCAAAAGTCCCGTAACCGCCAAAGCCCGTCGCACCGTAAGAACTGCCGAACGACCCGATGCCGCCGCCAAACCCAATCCCTGAAAACCCGCCCCCTGCCACGCCTGTCAAGTAACTGCCGCCCAGCAAAGCGCTGATGCTGCTGGCGCCGCTGAGTTGCTGATGGGAGAAACTGAGTTGCAAACTCTGCCAGGGTGTGTAGGAAAGGGAAAAGATGCGTTGCGTCGCTTTGGAGCGGAATTGCTGCTGGGGGCTATCGGAGGCGTTTTGCGTCCAGTCCAAGAGCGCCGTGACTTTGCTGCCAGGGCGATAGGCGAGGCTAAAGCGTTTGCGGGTCGTCGTCGCCAAATTGAGCAGTGGGGTAGCGTTTCCGCCAATCAACGACGATTGGCTGCGGTCGCGGGAATGTTCCCAAGCGCCTTCCAAACTCAATTGCCCCAGTTGATGGCTCAGGTAAGCCGTCGTGAAAGTTTTGGCGCTTTCCGTCCCAGAAAAGCGGGTGGAGAGGCGCTGGTGGCTGAGTTGCAGGCGGGGCACTTTCGGTCGGTCCAAAGTGAGTTGGATGCCGAAGTTGCGATTACTGCTTGTCTCGTCACCTCCTGCCCCGCCATCCGTCGTTGTCAAGCCGAAAAACAATCGTCCCTTGCTGGTGCTGCTTTGCCATTGGCTGGTCATTGACAAGCCAGGCAGCAACTCATAGCGGACATCGGCGAAAAGCCCCGACTCGCTGCGGAAGAAGTCGGTGTTGTCAATGCGGGTGAATTCGGGAGAGATGCGCCGAAAGCGGAGGCTGTAAGCGAACCGCTCCCGCTCATCACCCAAAGCAATCTCCGCTGCCATCCCGTTCCTTCCCGCCCCCGAACTTTGCCCCAACTGGACACTTAATCGCCCCAGCGATTTCAACCGAGCGTTCCAGTCCAAGCCCAGCAACCGCAACGCCCCAATCTGCGTGATCCTGCCTAAGGCTTGGTCATACTCCACGACGACGAGTGCCCCGACGGGAACGGGTTGAAGGAAAGTGATCAAACCCGTCTGGTAGTCAATGCGGTAGTGCACATCGCGGGATTGCAGGATGCCCTTGACAAAAACTTGCTCGCTGCCCGTGACGATGGGGCGGGTTTGGAGCAAAAAGGGTCCGACCGTCCCGTTGCCTTGAAACTCTTCCCGCCGATGACGGCGCTCGCTGCTCGTGATGGAAAAGGGCACTTGCTGCGTCAGGAAGGTGACGCCCAGCAAACTCCCTTCGCCTGTCCGCAAGTTGGTGCGCAAACCGATAAACCGCCCCACGCCCCCCGCCCCGACCGTCTCGTAACTGACGGCGATGGTGGAAGTGGGCGGAATGGGCGTGGCGAACATCAGTTGTCCGTAACCGTAGTCAATCTGGTAGTCCACGCCCCGTCGCAACGGGCGTTCGTCCACCCGCACTTGCTCGCTGCCTTCAATGATGGGACTGCTGCGGAGGAAGTAGGGACCTGGCGAGTTTTTGCCCGCAAAAGTTTCGGTGACGACGCGGGAGGGTGTCTCAAAAGTCACCAGCGTCAAGTCGCCCGCCTTGCCCAATTGCTGCTTGATTTGCAACCCTTCCGCGTAGCGGGAGAAGGAAACGAACTGGTTGCCCTGCAAACTCAGGGAGAGGTTGCCGAAGGTGAATTTGGTGCTGCCCGCATTGTATTCGGCGAGGAAGCGGCGTGCCGTCGGTGAGTAGGAGAACGGCGTCCAATCGCCTTGCAATCGCAAGTTGCCGACCTGCCAATCCCAATTCAGCGAGCCGTAAGGGTTGAAGGTTTTCGTCATGCCGAAGTATTCGTTGGCGAAAGTTTGACGCCCTTGTGGGGTGCCTTGAACGGTGCTGCCGACTTGATAGACGAGGCTGAGCGCCCCGCGCGCTTCCAACTTGAGGGAGAAGGGACGCTTCTTCTTTTTGCCCAATTGCTGCGCTGGCGACGAAATCCCGCCACCCGTCCCTCCATCCCGCTCCATTTCGTTTTCCCATGAGCGCGCCAGCGGTTGGACGGGCACATCCCCTTCGCTTTGCCGATGGCTTTCGTCCTCGGAGGGCATTTGAGCCACACTGATGCCCGAAAAAGCCAAAGCAATGACCAATGACCAATGCAACAATGACCGATGGGGCAATGACCAATGCAACAGTGACCAATGACAAAATGACCAATGACGCAAGGACCGATGGGGCAAGGGCTGATGGGGCGATGGGCGATGCCGAAGTGCCTGAAGCGGCGAGAAGCGAAGGGCGTGAAGGAAACGGAGAAGCAAACGGACGCACCCACCACCCATCGGCTCATCATTCGTTCGCCCTACAGTCGCTTGCCCATCGGTCATTTGTGCATTGGTCATTGCCTCATTGGACATTTGCCCATTGGTCATTGCCCTTCACCGTTCCTTGCCCTGCCCGTTTTACCCGACGGCAAAAGGTCACGAACCCAACGCAGGGCGCCTTGACGCCATGCGGCGCGATGGGTGATGCCTTCCCGATGATTGAGCATCGCTTTGTTCGCCCGATACCAATCGTAAGTGCGACAGAGACTTTCGGCGTTGCTGTAGCGGGGTCGCCAACCCAACCGCTCTTTTGCTCGGTCAATTGCCACAAAGGAATCCTTGTCCGCCGTCCCATAGACCCACTTGTAAAGGGGCGAAAGGTGCAAGACTTCCAGCACCCGCAACACGCTTTTGACCAACGAGGCAGGCGTCGGGACGACATAAGCACCTGTGTCGGCGTGGTCGCAAAGCGCCTGCACATCGTCCCGCACCGTCCCAAAGCGTTCGGCACCGATGTTGAAAGTGGTGTTCACTTGCTCCGAGGGCAAAGTCAGCAACCGCAAGAGGGCGTCCACCAAATCGTCCACATCCAGCAACTGATAGCGGTTCGTCCCCTTGCCGATGACGGGGATGGGTTTGCCCCGCTCAATCCAGTCAAAAAGGATTTGGAAAACGCCCAAGCGCCCAGGACCGACGAAAGTTTTGGGGCGGACAATGGGCACAATCATCCCTTCCCGACGCGCCGAAAGGCACAACCGCTCCGCGACAATTTTGCTCTCGCCATACGGTCCGACGCCTTGCAACGGGTCGTCTTCATAGAGGGGATGCTTTTCGGGGATGCCATAAACGGAAGTGGACGAGATGAACAGGACACGCGCAATGCCGACCCGACGGGCTTCCTCCAAGACGAGGCGCGTGCCTTCCACATTCGTCGTGAAGATGTCGTGGGGATGCCAAAGGGGAAGGGCGGCGGCGGCATGGACGACGGCATCCACGCCCTTCATCGCCGACCGAACCGTATCAACATCCCGCACATCGCCTCGCAAGATGTCCAAACGCCGCTCCCAACCGTCGGGAAGGGGCTCGCCCAAAGTGGCATACTCGGACGGGTCAAACTCGGCGATGTCCAGCAAGACGACTTCGTGCCCATCCCGCAATAATCGCCGTGCCAAATGCAATCCCAGAAAGCCTGCGCCACCCGTGATAAGCACCCGCATCGTCTCTTTCGCCCCTTCACAAATGAACTCTGGCAACAAACTTTCGCCGACGCCGCCCATCGCTTTCAGTGTGGCATGTCAGAGTAAGTCTTGCAGCAGCAAAAAATTTTGCCGAGCGAGGCGCCGCTGCTCGGTGACGAAGGCATCAGCGCGGTCGGGAAAGCGGTCGGCTGTCTCCATCCCTTGCCGCAAGACAGCCACAACCGTTTCCGCCGAAGCGGACAGCGGAAGGAGATGCCCTTTGAACGCCTCCCCCAAAACACCTGAAACTTTCGGGTCGTAACCGATGCCGACAAAGGGCACGCTGAAAAGGCAAGCAGCGATCAACCCATGCAACCGCATCGCCACCAAGAACGCCACCCGTTGGATGCCTTCCAATGCTTCCGTCCAATGCGCCCACAGCCACCAATCGGCAGGCAACCCTTCGGCAAAAGGAGCGAGCGCCTTTTCGTCAACTTCCCGTTGCAGCGGCAAAAGGAGCAAAGTCGCCCCTTGACTTTTCAGCCACTCCTTCAACACTTCCCGCCAAACTTGCCCCCTTCCCTTCGCCATCCGTTCCGTTGAAGTGGGCAAGGGGCGCAAATTCAACCCGAAAGGATAAGGGCGTTCCGCAGGCGAGGTTTGGTGCATCCCTTCGTCCCAAGCGAAAGTCAAGTCGGCAGTGAGCGCCATGCGCTTTGGCATCGCCCCCAATTTCTGCGCCAATTTCTCCGACATCGGGTCGCGGAAAGTCACCAAATCGCACGACTTCAACGCCCACTTTGTCAGCCACTGGCTGACTTGCCGCCGAAGTGGTCCCAACCCTTGCCCCAACAGCGCCACCTTTTTGCCCATCATCTTCGCCTGCTTGAAAAGCAGGGCGTAAAAGAGCAGCGACCGAAAACTCGTCGCATCCTGCAACAGCGACCCACCGCAGCCGATGACGAGTTGACACTTTTGCAGAGCCTTCAAGATGGCGCGCCATTGGCGTGGGATGGCAGGGCAATCGTGTTCTGCCTCCGTTCCTTCGGGATGACGGCTGAGGATGATGGGCGCGATGGGCAAATGGAATTTGCGACAGCCCCGCAGGAAAGTCGCCAGCATCCATTCGTCGCCGAAATTGTTCGCCCCGAAGTAGCCGACGAGCAAAGTGTTGACCGATGCTTTCATCGCTGACTCCCGCGCCGTTGCAACGGAATGCCTTGCCGACATAGCGGGCAATCGTCGGGCGGGAAGGCGCGCAAGGGCAACCGAGCCAAAACTTCCGTCCGAACGGGCAACTGCAAAGGCGTTTCGCCCCGATCTATGAGCACGGCGACGCCGACGATGTGCGCCCCGCTTTGCTGGGCTAACGCCAGCGTCTCTTTGAGCGAACCGCCCGTCGTGACGACATCTTCCACGAGCAACACATGTTCGTCGGGCGCTAAAGTGAACCCGCGCCGCAAAACCCGCCGACCATTTTCTGTCTCGGCGAACAAATAGCGACAACCCAATTGCCGTGCCGTCTCAAACGCCAGCACGATGCCGCCGACGGCAGGACCGAGCACGGCGTCAATGCGTTCCCCTGCAAACCGCCGAACGATTTCCGCACAAACTTCGCCGACCAATTGGGGGCGTTCCAACAGGCGGAACTTTTCCACATAGCGGTCGCTGTGCAATCCGCTGGTCAGCAAAAAATGCCCTCGTAACAATGCCCCACACTCTTGCAGCCAAGCGATTAGCGTCGCTTCCGTGAGCATCGTTGCGTCGCCCTCCTCGGCTTGACATTGTGACATCGCCCTGCAACTTTGCGCCCTTCCTTGCGTCCATGATGATAGCCGACAGCGACTAAAAATCAGGTGATGCCCGATGGGAACTTCTCCCTTTCACGGAGTCGTCAGCGCTGTCCGTTGGAACGACCGCCTCTTTGTCGCTTGCGGGTTGAACGGGCTGAAGGTTTTTGCGATGGGCGACGGCGAGCCGAAGTTGATGGCTTGCTTGGATGCTTTCCCCGCTTTTGACTTGGCGTTGAAAGGTGACCTTTTGGCGATAGCGGCAGGTGAACGGGGCATCGTCTTGTTGGATGCAGCGACCTTGCAACCCATCAAATTGCTGACGACGCCTTTTCCCGTCCACGCCCTGAGGTGGCGGGACGGTCTCTTGACGGGACTTTCCGCCACGAGCCGACCCGCTATCGCCCACTTTGCCGACCTCGCCCCTTCCCTTGCGCCTGTCGGGGTGGGTTGACTTGGGCGGGAGCGTGTGTTATAAGAAAAGCGGCTGCACGCGTGCCGAGCGCTGGGCAGGCGCGAGTGGTCAGCGTGTTGGGCGGGGATGGACGCGCGTGCAGCCATCCCTTTTATGCCCCATCCTTTCCCCCGCTTAAACTCCGCAAAAAGCAGGGAAGCGAAGGTGTTGCCTTTTCGCACAAGTCGCCTTCCCCTTCGTCAAAATGAAAGCAGGCACGAAAGCCTTCGGAGTGCCGAAAGGGGCGAAAAGCGATGGCGATGGTGACGCCGACCCGTGTGGCAACCGTCCCGTCTCGCCGTCGGCGGCGGGTGAGTTTTCAGGATTTGACCGTCATGACGCGTCAACTTGCCAGCCTCGTCGGTGGCGGGTTGACGCTGATGCAGTCCATTGACGCCCTCATTGAGCACACGGAAAACGAACGCCTCGCCAGTGCCCTGATGCAAATTCGGGAGGAGTTGCGGGGCGGCGGCACTTTCGCCGAAGCCTTGACAAAACATCCCCACCTGTTTAGCCCGCTGTATGTCAGCATCGTTCGGGCGGGTGAAGTCAGCGGCGAATTGCCCCGCGTCCTCAACTGGCTCGCCGACTACATGGAACGGGAGCAAACCCGCCGCACCCAAATCCGCTCCGCGCTGGCTTACCCCATCCTCTTGTCCATCGTCATGGTTATCGCCCTCTCTTTCCTGCTCATCTTCCTCGTCCCCCGCTACGCCGCATTGTTCGCCGAGATGGGGCAAAGTTTGCCCCTGCCGACGCAAATCTTGCTGGCGGTCTCAGGCTTTCTGGTGCGATGGTGGTGGGCAATTGGGTTGGGCATCGTCGCCATCGTCTATGCCTACCGCCTTGTTCGTCGGACGCCGCGCGGGCGCTGGGTCACCGACGCATGGAAACTGCGATTGCCCGTCTTCGGGCGACTTCACCTGAAATCGGCGGTCGGTCGGATGGCGCGGGCGCTTTCGGTGTTGCTGTTGGGCGGTGTCTCCGTTTTGGAAGCGTTGGCGGTCGTGCGGGATGTCGTCGGCAACGAAGTTTTGGCGCAAGCGTTGGACGAGGTGCGCCAACGGGTGCGGGAAGGCGAACGCCTCGCCGACCATTTGCGCCGCAGTGGCGTCTTCCCACCGTTGCTCACTCGCCTCGCCGCCGTCGGCGAAGAGACAGGCAGTTTGCCCCAAGCCCTCACGACCGTCGCCGACACTTTGGACTTGGAAGTGGACAGCAGTTTGAAAGCCCTCGTGGCGTTGTTGGAGCCCGCCCTCATCCTTTCGCTGGGCATCGTCGTCGGCTTCGTCGTCATCTCCTTGCTGATGGCGGTCTTCCAGTTGAACGCTTTGGTGCGCTGACAAGGCATTTCCCCTTGCGTCCAACAAGTTGGGAACTTGTCAACGGAGGTGTTGAGCGATGAACCTGCCAATGCGTCGTCGCCGTCGGGCGTTGACGCTGGTGGAGTTAGTCGTGGTGATGGTCATCTTGGTGCTGCTGGCGTCCATCGCCACGACGATTGTCATCCGCCGCATTGAAGACGGGCGCCGAACGAAGGCGCTCATGGACATCAAGACGATGGAGACCGCCCTTGACCTTTACAAAGCCGACACGGGCAATTACCCGACGACGGAGCAAGGCTTGGAAGCCCTCATCGCCCCGCCGACGACCCCACCCGTGCCTGCCAAGTGGAACGGACCTTACCTGAAGCAAAAGCAAGTGCCCGTTGACCCTTGGGGCTACCCCTACCAATACGCGAGCGATGGCGAAAACTTCGTCCTCTTTTCCGTCGGCAAGGACGGTCAACCCAACACGGAGGACGATGTGCGTGCTGATTAAGCGGCGCAAAGGCTTGACTTTGCTGGAACTGATTGTCGTCATGACGCTGCTGGTGTTGCTGGCGTTCGTCGCCACCCCGTCTTTCATCGGGGCGACCCGCAGCGCTCAGTTGCGGACGGCAACCCAGCAACTGGTCGCTGTCTTCCGCTACGCCCGCGCCAAAGCCATCGCCATCGGTCGTCCCGTGCTGGTGGAACTCAACCGCTCCGAACGACGCGTGCGCGTGTTGCTGCCTGCGGAAGTCGTCCAAAATCAACTTGTCCCGACGATGCCAACGGTCGGCGGTCAACCGTCGGCAAGCGATGTGGAACTGAGCGACGAGGAGTGGCGGCAACTGGCGGGTGAGCGGTTGGAGACGCTAAACCCTGCCACCTTTGCCCCTGACCCTTCCCCGATGGGCAAAGAGCGAACCTTGCCTGAAGGCGTGGAGATTGCGTCGGTCACGGACTTGACGACAGGCGATGAGTTGAACTTGCTCGCCTTCTATCCCGATGGCAGCGCGTCGGGTGTCCGCATCGTCCTGCAAGGACCGACAGGCGAGATGGCGTTGGAAATTGCGCCCTTGACGGGACAGGTGCAAACGGCGGAATTGTCAACGGCTGCGAGGCGATGAAGGATGCGCCTTCGCACGGCAGGCTTCACGCTCGTGGAACTCGTCATCGCTTTCGTTTTGTTGGCGATCGGCATCGTCGCCATCTTGGAGTTGGTCGGTCAAAGCGCCTTGAACGCCCGCCTCGCCCGCAACCGAACGCAGGCAGCCTTGCTGGCGCAACAACGGATGGAAGAGTTGCTCTCGCAACCCGATTTGCAACCTGGCATTTCGGAGGGCAACTTCGGCGACCGCTTCCCGCAATTCCGCTGGCGCGCCCAAATTGAGCAAGTGAGCGGGAGCGCTGATCCTGCCCAAGCGCCCCTCTACCGCCTCACCGTCGTCGTGGAATGGCAGGAAGGGACGAGACCGCAAAGCGTGCAACTGGACACCCTCTGGACGCCCGTGCCCCTCACGCCACCCGTCGCCACAAGTGGCATGGGCGCTTCGCCGCCACAAATAACGGGCGCACCGCCAAGCGCTCCCGCCATTGGGGGGCGAACGCCATGAGCCGAAACGCTTTTGCTCAAGGCACTCATCCGCAAAAGGCGAACGGTTGGCGCAATCGGCGAAGGGGCTTGACACTGGTGGAACTCATCGTCGTCCTTGTGCTGCTCGTCTTTTTCGGTTTGGCGGTTGGCGGGTTGGCACGCACGATCAACGATGCTCGCCAACGGGTGACGGAAATAGGCGAGACGACGCAAATCGGGCGCTTGACGCTCCAGCGCATCGCTAACGACCTCGCCAGCATCGTCCCCTTGCCTGTCGCCCTTGACACCACAACCGCTGCACTCCCGCCGACGGAAGGCGCTTCACCGACGGGCGCAGCGACCTTCACCTTCTACCACGAAGACACGCCCGATGCCCGCTTTGGTCTGGACGAAGACACTTTGCGCTTCACGACCGCCAGCAACGACCCCCGACGGGGCGATGTGCCCCAAACGGACTTGGTGGAAGTCGCCTACTTCGTGGACACCGACCCGCAAACGCCCGAACAAGGCTTGGTGCGCGCCGTCGGGACGCTCCCCCGCTTGTTGCCCGATGAACCTCAACCCGAACAGACGCCCCGCGAAATTCTCTCCGAACGCGTCGTCTCGCTGAACTTCCGCTTTTACGATGCCGACGCAAACGAATGGCTGGACACTTGGGATCGCACCGATATGTTGCCTGCGTTGGTGGAAATCACGGTTGGCGTCACCCCATTCCCTTGCGACGAATTTTTCGCCCGCCTGCAAAGTGACCAGCGATGGTTGGAGCAGGTGGAATGGTTCACGACGACCGTGCCCTTGCGGGTGCGAACTTATCCCGACCCGTCCGTTCAAACTCGGCAAGTTAGCGGCGGGACGGGAGCGAACCGACCCAGCAATGAACCGTCAGACACGCCGCCCTCTGGCTCGCCCACCAGCGGAACGCCCACGATGTCTCCGCCCTCGCCCTTTAGTTTTGGCACTCCGCCATCTCCATCGCCTTCCCCATCGCCATCACCTTCTTCGCCTCCCTTTAGCGGTCAGCGCCCTTTTGGGCAAGGAGGGACGGGATTGCGATGACAGTTCGGCGCGGGTTTGCCCTCGTGTTGGTGTTGGCGTTGCTCGTTTTGCTGACTTTGCTGGCGGCGGGCTTGGCGTTCACCGTCCGCAGCGAAGTGAACATCGCCAGCGATTTCGCCGACCAACTCCGCGCCCGTTACCTCGCTCAGGCAGGTTTCCATCAAGCCTTGCAGCAATTGATGCAGGACGATTTCGGCGTGGACAGCGCAGCGGACACCTTTGGCGAGTTGCGTTCGCAAGATTTGGGGTTGGACTTCGGCGATGGGCAATTCATCGTCCGCATCACCGATGAGACGGGCAAGTTGAACCTGAACACCGCCGACCGAGCCACCCTTGTCGCTTTCTTCACGCAGGTGACGGGCGATAGCGCTTTGGCGGAAGAGTTGGCAGACAGCGTTTTGGACTGGCGCGACAGCGACGACAATCCCAACCCGCAAGGCGCTGAAAGCGACTACTACCTGAGTTCGCCCCAACCCTATCGCGCCAAAAATGCGCCCTTTGACAGCCCTTACGAGTTGCTGTTGGTCAAGGGAATGACGCGGGAGTTGTTTTACGGCGACCCGCAGCAAGGGACGCCGCCTTTGACCGAATTGGTCACCGCCTTTTCGGCGACGCCCAATGTGGACGAACGGGGTCAACCCCGCCTCAACCTCAACACGGCAACCCGTGAGCAATTGCAAACCGCTTTGGGCGACATTTTGACCGCCGACGAAATTGACGCCCTCTTGCGCTTTCGGGATGGCACGGGGCAACAACGCCCGCCAAGTGGAGCGACCCCGCCCACTGGTCAACCGCCTTCCATTAGCGGACAACGCCCTCCCTTCCCACCCTCGCCATCGCCCACCGTTCGTCCCCCCACGAACTTCGGTCAACCCCCCTCAGGTTTCTCGCCCTCGCAATCCCCTCGCCCACCTGCGCCTTCTTCAGGTTTCCCGCCCTCACAAAGCAATCGTCCCCCTTCGGGCGTTCCGCCTTCGTCAACCCCTCGCCCCTCGCGGGGTGTGCCCTCGGAGAGCCTTGCCCAACCGCCTGCGCCACCTGAGATGTCGCCAGCGCCATCGGGAACGCCACCTTCGCCCCAGCAAATCCCGCAACCGCCAAGACCCAGCGGGCAACAAGGAGGCGGACAAGGCGGTCAACAGCAACGCCGCCGCTTCCAGTCGCCCTTAGACCTTTTGCAAGTTTTGCCCCGCGAGAAAGTCATCGCCATCTGGGAGCGAGTGACGACGACCGATGCGCCCGTGCAATATGGCTTGGTCAACCTGAACACAGCGCCGCCCGAAGTGCTGTCGGCATTGCTGCCTGACAATCCCGCCGCCGTTGATGACATCCTTGCCTACCGCCAGCAAAATGGGCGTTTCCAAAGTGTCGGCGAGTTGTTGAACCTTCCCTCGCTGACGCAGGCACAACTTCGGCAATTGGTCAATCGCGTTTGTGTCAAGAGCGGGACTTTCCGCCTGCGGGCGATTGGCATCGTCGGCGATCGGCGCGTCGTGCACTTGATTGACGCCATCGTGGAGCGCCAATTCGTCACCCCTCCATCAGGCATGACGGCAACCGTCCCGACCGCTACAGGGACGACTACGCCAGCAGAGCAAAGCACCACGCCCGTCCAATTCGTCATCCGCTATTGGCGGGAGCGATAAAACACCCCTGTCGGATGGCTTAGCCACGACGGCTAACTTGCTGGTAAAGGGCGAAATGTTGTTTTGCGGCTTCTGTGACGGTGCAACTTTGGGCGAATTGACGGGCGGCGTCGCTGAGTTGTTGTCGGAGCGCCTCATCGGTGCGCAACCGCAAAATCGCTTCCGCCCATGCCGTCGGCTCGTTGGGGGCAAGCAACATCGCTCCCGACGCTTCTGCCAATTCCCGCAAAGGGGGCAAATCGGAAGCGACGATGGGTTTGGCGTGGGCAAGGGCGCGCATCAACGATGCTGAGCCACTCAGTTGCCGAAAGGGAGCGACGATGACATCCGCTGCCGCCAACCACTGGTCAACCTCCTCGTCAGGCAAAAAGCCCGTCACATGGATTTGATGGCGCTGGGGATGCTCGGCGATTTGCCGCATCAAACGCGGGTAGTAGTCGGAACGATCCAACGGATGCGGACCGCCCGCCAACACCGTCAGCGCCTCTTTGGGCAAATGGGGCAAGGCTTGGAGCAACAATTCGTAACCGCGCCGTGCCCCGATGAAACCGAACGCCACGATGAGAAATCGCCCGCCCATGCCCAACCGCTCCCGCGCTGCCTTCGGGTCAGGACGGCGAGCCAATGCAGGCACCCACATCGGGATGACGGTCACTGGCGAGTAACCCAGTTGGGCAAGTTGGTTGGCGACAAAGCCGTTGAGGGCAATCAAGTGGCGGACGCATCGGGCACGCCACCAACGCCGTTGCTGCCACCGCTTGAGCACTGCCTTCCATCCCTTGCCTGTCAAGTCCACCTCATGAACAGTGACGACGGTCGGGACAGTCAAGCGGCGCAGAAAAAAAGGGAGCAGGTTGCGCAAGGGACGGAAGCCACCGAAAAAGTGGGGGGCAAATTGCAAATGCACGATGTCGGCATCTTGAGTGTGGCGGGCAAGGTCGCGCCAATAAGTTCGCTCCCACCACCAACCCAACCGTCGCCCCTCTTCCCGCCACACTTGCGGACCGGCGGGCAACACGCCCACTTGACAATCGGGCAACTGGCGAAGGGCGGTGACCAACTCTTCGGTGTAGCGGGCAATGCCGCAAGGCACCCGCCAACTGGAAACCATTGCGATGCGCATCGTTGCCCGCCTCGGTCAGCGGACTTCAATTTCCTGCAGCCGCTCCGACGCCCGTTCAGCACTGCGGATGCGTTCGTCAATCATCGCCCGCATCGCCTTGAAGACCTCAATCTCGGCGTTGATGAGGTGGCGAGCGGCTTCCTCACCGATGAGCCGAACGATCAACTCGCTCAGCCGCCGCTTGAGCGATTTGGGGCGCCGGGGCTTTTCTTCCCGCACTTCCTCTTCCACGACTTCCACCTGTTCGGCTTCTTCCCGACGACGGCGGGGCATAAGCCGTTCACCTCCGTGCTGGATGCGATGCCGATTGCACCCTTGAAATTATGGGCGTGCCATCCGCCACAAGATGCCCGATGGGTCGGGAAAGGTGATGCCAAAATTAGGCGACGCTGCCGATCAAACCCAACGCTTTTGGAGGTGGTCTTGTTGAGTTCGGTGCGCATCGGCTTCATCGGTTGTGGTGGCATCGCAACGATGCACATGAACAACCTCAGCCGCATAGACGGTGTGGAGTTGGTGGCGTTTTGCGATGTGGATGAAGGACGGGCGAAAAGCGCCGCCGAACGCTTCAAAGGCAATGCCTACACCGACCATCGGACGATGTTGGAGAAGGAGCGCTTGGACGCCGTTTACATCTGCGTCCCACCTAACGCCCACACCGATCAGGAAATCCTCGCCGCTCAAGCAGGGATTGCCGTGTTCGTGGAAAAACCCGTCGCCCGCACTTTGGAGAAGGCGTTGGAAGTTCGGGACGCCATCGCCCGATCGGGCGTCATCAACGCCGTCGGCTACAATTTCCGCTACCTTGACGGCACCGACTTGGCAAAAGAGCGCCTGCAGGGAAAGACGATTGGCATGGTCATGGGCTACTGGATGGGCGGGTTGCCCGGCGCTTATTGGTGGCGGCGGTTGGAAATGTCGGGCGGGCAAATCGTGGAGCAGACGACTCACATCTTTGACCTCGCCCGTTACCTTGTCGGCGACATCGTGCGGGTCAGTGCGGCGACGGCGTTGCGGGCTTTGCACGATGTGCCCGATTTGAATGTGCCCGATGTCGGCGTCGTTAATGTCTGGTTCGCCAACGGCGCCATCGGTTGCATCGCCAACACTTGCATGCTCAAACTGGGCTACACGACAGGCTTGCATATCCTCACGCCCGACCTCATCACCGAAATCACTTGGGGCAGCGTCAAGTTTTTGGAGCCGCATCGGACGGAAGAAGTGCGCCACCAACGCAACGGGCACTTTTACGAAAGTGTCGTCTTCGTGGAAGCCGTGCGGACGAAAAATCAGTCGCTCATCCGCAGCGACTACGCTGATGCCGTGAAAACGCTCGCCGTCACCCTTGCGGCGTTGGAATCCGCCGACAAAGGCGGGATGCCCGTAGAAGTGCCGTCGGTGTGACGGTCAAACCCGCGCCAATGCGGGCTCAACGGGATGTCCGTTCTCCCAAACGGTCGGAAAGTGCTCGCCTCGCAAAATTTCGCCGGGGGCGACTTGGATGACCTCCTCGCAGACATGCCGACCGCGTGGGGCGTAGCGGGTGTAGCCGGGCATGAAGTGGATGGCGATGGCGGGGCGGGGGCGTTCGCTCAAGTTCGGTGGCGTCCCGTGCCAAGTCAGGCAGTGATGGAACATCACCCAGCCCGCTGGCACGGGACATGGGACGATTTCCACCGTTTCGCCTTCAGGCACAAAAGACGGGTCATGGGCAGGTCCCCAAGTTTGCGGGTCACTGCCGATCGTCCCACCCTTGTAGGCGCCCCAACGGTGGCTGCGGGGGACGACATGCATGCAACCGTTCTCCACATCCGCATCGTCTAACGCAATCCAAGCGCTCAGCAAATCGGGCGGCTCTAACGACGGCCAGTAGGGATAGTCCTGATGCCAGATGGTCGGACCGCCTCGCTTGGGCGGCTTGTATTGGATTTGGTCATGCCAAACCCGAACGGTGTCCGTGCCCATCAATTTAGCGACGGCTTCCGCCAATTGAGGATGAAAGAGCAACTCGTAAAACTTTCGGTCGGCTTCCCACGCGTTGACGACTTGGATGACAATCCAACCCCGCTCATCCCGATAAAGTTCGCGGTTGAGCAACGGCTTGCCCTCCGCCTTGCCCTCAATGATCGCATAACAGCGCTCCCGCAACTCCGCCACCTCGTCGGCACTCAACAGCGGGCGCGGTGGCAAATAGCCGTTCTCCTGAAAGAACCGCACATCGGACTCCGAGACCACGACCGTTCACCTCCGCTGGAAAGTTTGCCGACGACTTGTTGCCTTCGCTACGCTCTCAAAAGCGATAACCCGTCAAGGCGTCACCATATTCGTGCTCATACACGGGCAACAACAACCGACCATCACCGTCCGACCAAGTGAGCCAGATGGTGTAGCGGGTGAAAAAGCGCTCGCCCTACAATTGTCCCAACCGTTGATAGCGGTGCGCTACCAACGGGGGTGAGGGCAATGCGTCGCTTAGGTAATGTTCTCTTGGTGGCGATCTTGATGGCGATGGCTGTTGCCCTGTTTGCTCGTGCCCCATCGCCGAAAACCGACCCCTGCCAGCAGCGTTTAGACCGCATCGCCAAAGAAGTGACCTCCCTTTGGCTTGACCCCGCGAAAGGAAAAGAGATGCAGAGGCAACGCAACTTAGAAGCCATGGAGCGATGGCTCAAAAGGCAAATCAAAGAGCCCCTAAGTTGCCCCGTGCTCCGTCTCCCTTACCGTTTCTTCCCCGAAGACTTGATCAAGCGATGGCAAGTGCCTATTCTCATCGCCGACCCAAAGCCCCACCCTGACGGACATCGCTTTGCCGTCATCGCTTTGCCTGAGGAAGTGGGGAAGTTCATTGCTACTTCCCTGCCACCTTCCCGTGAAATCCAGCGCTTTGTCGCTCAAGCCCGCCAACAAGCCCTTGCTGCCCTATGCCTTTCCAACCTCCGCAATGTGGGAGTAGCCTTGACGATGTATGTCCAAGACTATGACGGGCGCTTCCCTCCTATGCGGTTTACTGCCGAAACACAGAAAGCCCTTTACCCTTACTTGCGAAATCGTGATGTTTTCTCTTGCCCTGTCACGAAGAAGCCTTATCAGCCCAACCCGAACTTGCACCTAAAGCGCTTGCAGGAAATCGCCCAACCTTTTGAGACGCCGGCTTTTTACGACCCTCAACCTCACCCCAATGGGATGCGAGGGGTCGCTTTCGCAAATGGGCATGTCAGGGCGATCTCAAAGTCAGAATGGCTGTCGCTCCAAAAGAGGCATCGTTTGCCGACAGCAGAGAGGTGAAAGGAGATGGCGCAAAGGAAAATTTGGTGGCTGGTCATTGCTGTGCTGGTCGTTGCTTCCTTTCTCACGGCAGTCATTGCCTACCCTTGGCATCCTTGTTCTCGTCGGCTCCGTCACATCGCAGCGGTTCTGGACGAAATCTGGCGTGACCCTTCTCTCATCCCCCAACTCAAAACGCCCGACGATTACCAGCGCCTTTTGGAGCAGCATCTCGGTGAACCACTCACTTGCCCCGAAACGGGTGCGCCCTATCAGTTTTGCCCCGCCCATAACATCGTTCTCGCCGACGCGCAACCGCATGGATTTCGTCAGGAAAGGTTGGCGATTGAATGACAACACACGCCCGCAGGCGAGCACTTCCGCGTCATCTCTTGGTTGTCCCCAACAGCCGTTAGCGCACCGACTTTCACAGCCGTTAGTCCACGCCCACAACGACCGTCCCCCCTTCAAGCCCTTCTGGACCTCCTACGGTCACTGGCCTTTGCTTCCGCTGCTTCTGCCCCCTCCATCCCTCAACCCCTACCCGATTGCCGAAGTAGGCTGTTGAATGTCGGCATGGCACTCTCCATGTATGTGCAGGATTACGACGAGCGCTTCCCACCGATGACGGTCGTCGCTGAGACGCAAGCGGTGTTGTTGCCCTACCTGCGCAGTCAAGACATGCTCTTTTGCACCGTCACGGGGCAACCCCACTTCCCCAACCCGCAACTGCACCTGAAACGCCTGAGAGATATCCTTCAACCTGCCGACACGCCGACTTTTTATGAGGCGTTGCTCCATCCCGATGGGACGCGGGGAATGGTTTTCGTGGACGGTCATGCGAAGTTCGTCTTACCCTCCGAATGGCAAGTTTTGCGGCAGCGTTACCAGTTGCCCTTACCGCCTTAAGGGCGACGGCGTTCAAAACAGAAAGAAGCGGTGACCGACTTTGCCGAAGGCGTAGTCTATCGCCAGCCACCAACCCGCCGTCAGGTATTCGCCGATGAGCAAACCGAGAAAGAAGGGGCGCCAACGCCGAAAGGCGAAAAGTCCCCCATAGCGCAACAGCAACGCCTTCATCAGCCACCCCAGCAGCGTGGAGAACCAAAGTTGAATCATCGGCCAACTCGGTCCCATCGCATAGCCGAGGGGATGCAAGGGGAACCAGACGAACTCTTGCCGAAGCCGATAAAGCAACAAGGTGATGAGGAAGCCGAGGGCAAAACAACTGCGACTGAGGGGCGTCGGTTGGCGGGGTTGCTCCATGTAGGCGACGGTGAAATCCAAGACTTGACGGGGGCTGTGTTGCAGAAACCACGCGCCTGCCCCCTGCATCATCGTGTTAGCGCCCCGCCGATACACCAACCGCAAGAAGGACAAAGAGGAGGCAATCAGCGATGCCAGCACCGAAAGAGCCATCGCTTTTGTCAACGGGCGCAGGGGCAATTGGGTCACTTGGGCGATGCGGAAACTGTCCATGAAAAAGGGGAGCAAAAAAGTCCGCAGGTCAAACATGAACACCTTCTCCACGAACGCCATCACGGTCAGATGGCGCTCGCTGAAGGGGCGCGTCCCGACGAAGGCGATGAACAGGTCGGACGGTCGGAAGGCTTGAACGAACAGCAATCCGCCTTCGCTGACGAAGCGAGTGAGGGCGATGGCAATGACGAACAAAACGAGCCAACTGAGCAACGCGATGCCCCACGAAGCCCCTGCCACCGAACACCAAAGCGTCGCAAAACCGAGGGCGCCAAGCCAACCTAAAAGTGCCGTGCGATACCCCATCGGCTCTTCGGGCGGCGTCGTCCCCGCCAAAACTTGCCGCCAATGAAGTCGCCCGACGAGCAAAAGATGGGTCACGATGGCGAAGAAAGCGCCGAGCATTTGCAACCCCGCATGGGCGGGCGTGGCGTAGCCAGGGAAATTGGGCAATTGCCAACCGAGATAAGTCAGCAAAACGGATTGCGCCATGAAGACGAAGAAGAAAAACCAAAGGCTGAACGCCAAATCAGACGGCAAAAGGAACGCCACGCCGATGACGGAAAAATGCACGATGGCGATGAACGGACCGATCTGGCTGAACAGGAAACTGGTCAGGTAGGGATTGAGGGGGAAGGTGAGCCGAATTTCGGGGACGGCGGGAAAGTAAAAGTGCAACCCGTTGAGGCTGTGGATGACGAAGGGGATGAGGGCGCCCAACCAAATGAGGCGCTGTCGCAACAGCCACGCCAGCAAAGTTTTGGGTTCGTCTATGCCGTCCGTCATTTCTAAGGGCGGATGAGTCAACGGGAAAGTCAAGCGGTCGTAGTCCAGCCACGGACGACGCAGCAACACGCCGAGGCAAAAGAGGGCAAAGAAAAAGGCGAGCCCCAACAAACCCCACGCAACACTCGGCACCACCCAATGGCTGAGGGGCAACGGCGAGTCAGGGGGCGTGCCCTCGTAAAACCATCGCACGACTTCCCGCCCGCCAGGTCGCAAGGGAGTGGGAAGCAAGTCGTAAAGTGGTGCCCACCATCCTTTGGGGGGCAGTGCGCCGCCCAACGCTCGCGCTGCTTCCGCCACATCCCAAGGGACGAACCATTGCGGGATGTAGCGGAAAGTCCGCTCCGCCCATCGGTTTTCGGGACGGGCGTAGTAAAGCGTGCCCGCCAGTGTCGGAAAGAGATACTCGGTGAAGCCGAAAGACGGCAAACCTGAACCCACCAACATCAGGCAATACGCCACCAGCAACTCCCGCCGACTCAGGGCAAAGCGGGGACGCAGAACTTTCAAGGCAGCATTGACCAGCAACAAAAGCACCAGCAGGTTGAACACGCCGATGGGCAAATGGCAAGAGGCGATCCAAGTCCCCTGCACCTGCAAATCAAAGACGGGAACGAGCCACGCCAGCACAGCCGTTCCTGCCAACCCCAACAACACCGCCCGCCAAGTCACGGCGTTTCCTGCCACCGCTCTTCGCTCAGCGATTTTCAAGTCCGTCATCGTTCGGTCACCATGCCGAACGCTTTAAGGTTTCGGCACATCGGGCGATGCTTTTGGGCAGGCACGGAAGCCTGCCCTACGCCCTTCCCAACTTTTCGCCGCTAAGCCTTATCTTGCCACCGCGATGATTGCCGCACCGTTTTGATGCAGCATTTGTTGGCGGTGCTGTCGGGCTTGCTGGTGGTGTCCTTCGTGCAGCCAAAGCCACAAACGCAACCGAACGGGGCGAGGGGGCGTCGCTGCGATTTCCATCGTCGCATAGCGCCGCTCCATCGCGGGCTTGCCCCGATGTTCGCCCCAAAAACCTTGCCGAACCAAAATTTCGTGAGGTTGGGAAATCGGCAGTTCGGCAAGTCGGGAAGCAGAGATGGGAAGGCGAGATTCCTGCCAAGCTGAAAAGTCGGCAAATTCTGCAATGAGCAACGAAAGTGTTTCCGTCAAGTCGCCTGGGTTGAACAGGCAAAGGATTGGTGGCAACCAATCGCCCATCCGCCAACCGAAGTGGACGATGTGTTGCCCGTAAACTTCGGGCGGCTTATCACCCAAGCCGACGAAGTTTGGGAACGATTTCGTCCACCAGCGGGCATTGAAACGGGCGCAAAGAAGGACAAGTTCGTCGTCGGAACGGGTGGCTTGGGACTGCGGAGCAACTTTCAGAGGTTTTGCGGTGGCGGTCAGTTCCACCAATTTCGTGTTAGCAAAGATGCAGTAGCGTTGCGTCGCTTCAAATTTGCTGCTCCGTGTCCCTTGTCCCGTGCCCCTTTCAATTTCTGCCTTGACTTCCACAGTCACCCAAACGGGATTAACTTCAACGATGCGGATTGAACCTTTGCCTTCATGCTGCCAGACAAAATCATCCACGACGAAGTGAGCCGTATCGGTAGCGAGGCGTTTAGGGTCGAAGTTCCCGAAAACGCCGATGCCTGCGCCGAAACTTTGAGCCACATAGTCTCGTCCCGTAACCTTTGACAGAAACTTTGTCACAGTTCCGCCCGCTTCTTCGTGCCATTCCATCACCAACGCACCGTTATCCACCCGCACAAACCCGTTGCTTCGCTCCACACGGAAGGGCATTGGGATTTCTTCTTTCTGTGCCCGGCAAAGCGCCAGCAGAAGTGGTCGCCCGCTCAAGTCAGGTTCAAGGGCAAGCCAATCCAGAGCGAAATTGCAAACCCGCTCGTCAGTGCTGTTAGGCAACTTTTCGGCTGGGACATGGGCTTGATGAAAAATGAGCCGAACATCAACGGTCTCTTGCGAAAACGGTGGCAGTGGAATGACCAAAGTTTGCGTGCCTTGTCGGACTGTGAAGTCTCCAATCTTCTGCCCGCCCACAAAAACGCTCACCGAATTCGCCCAGAAGGCTTGTCCGTGCAAGAGCAAGCGATGCGGTTGATTGGGTTTGCATCTCAACCGCAGGACAGTTTCCCGCCCTTCGCCCGGCAACCACCTTATCGTCCTGCCATCTGCCCATGTCTCCCGATGGCTGAAACCCTTGAGCAAAACATGCTCGTCTTGTTCGCTTCCAATGTCAATCCGCAACGATGGTAACGGTAGCGGAACGACGAAGTGAACTCTCAGGGAAGACGAAGTTCCTGCCGAACTCTTGACTTTTTCTGTGTATGTCGGCAACGGCGTTCCATCGGGCAATCGGACAACAAATGTTTCGCCACGAACGCTTGAAGGCAAAGCAACGCTCAATGGCAAACCTTGAGATGCTTCGGCATCGGCAATCACTAAAGTCGCCACTTGGTCAGGGAAGGTTT
>Ga0080007_1057803_pt1 | contig 21635 bp, 16 predicted proteins | sample OctOCTMetagenome_FD_69210 | JGI IMG/M metagenome (GOLD analysis project Ga0080007, IMG submission 69210) | Hot spring and microbial mat streamer communities from Octopus Spring Streamers, Yellowstone National Park, USA - OCT_B (SPADES... | ecosystem: Environmental > Aquatic > Thermal springs >...
TGTTTTCAGGGTTAGTCAACCGAGCCTCAATGTCTTTCGCTGCCAGAATTCCGTCTGCGGTCATTCGGTAGATGTTGTTGCCTCGCGGTTCGTAAGGTTTGGGCTCAATGGCGATTCGGACACCGGGCACTTCGTCCATCGCTTGAGCCAAGCCTTCCTCAAAGCGATCCCACATGCCATAAAAGTCCACGCCGAAGTTGTTCTCGTAGCCGTCAATGCCCGGCCAAACAATGGAGAAGTCGCAATCAAACTCCTTGCACAGCCGCAGAGTGATGATGGTTCGTTCGATGGCTTTTTGTCGGACAGACGGGATGGGCGAACTGAGCGAACCGAATTCAAAGTCGGCATCGTAGAACAGCCCGGGAACCACGGTCAGCAGCCTAATCCCTGTGTCACGAACGAAGGATTTCCAAAGGTCAAGGTTGTCTTCGTTGATTTCGGTGGGATAGTGGGCTTCGAGAGCGGACAAACCGTAGTCCTTCAACTTGGCGGCAATCTCCAAACGCTGCTCAATGTTCAGAATGGGCTTGTAGTAGTCGTGGAAGCGAGACGCTGGCGGCGAGAAATACCAAATGCCGGCGCTGAATTTCAACTCCAGTTCAAAGGACTGCAAGTGCTTCACCAACTCCTCAGGCGACCTCCTTGTCTTTTGACCGCGCAGGTCAACCAAAGGCATTGCAGCCACCTCCTTGCGTTGAATTTTTGCGCCAAAGTCATTTTGGCAGAAACGATTTGGCTCGGCAAGGGAAGGAGAGGGGAAATGAGCGTCGCTGAAATCAAAAAAGTCAAGCAGGCTTTGAGGGAGCGAGTTTGGCGGACGATGGAAGCGAAAGGGGTTGCATTGTTTCCGGGCGCGTTCGGTCGCATCCCGAACTTTCGCGGTGCTCTGGAAGCAGCTCGCTTTTTGACAACTTTGCAGGAATGGCAAAAAGCCAAGACGATGAAAGCCAACCCGGATAGCCCTCAAGCGCCCGCAAGGGAGTTCGCTTTGCGAGACGGCAAAACGCTGTTTATGGCGGTTCCACGCTTGAGACAGGAACGATGCTTCGTTCGTCTGGACGGTGAAATTTTGCGGGGACGGGCTCATTGGGCGTCAACTATCAAGGGCGCTTTCAAAGTCGGCAAACTCGTCCACCCATCCGAGATGCCGACCATTGATTTTGTGCTTATCGGTTCTGTTGCCGTGAACTTGAAAGGAGCGAGAGTGGGCAAAGGGGGAGGTTACTCCGACCTTGAGTTCGCTATCGCCCGCCAACTTAACATCGTGGCTGAAACGACGCCCGTTGTCACCACCGTTCACCCACTTCAAATCGTTGACGACGAAATTCCCATGCTCCCGCACGATATTCCCGTTGACTTCATCGTCACTCCCGAGGGCGTCATCGCAACCGAACGGGCTTTCACAAAGCCTGCCGGCATCCTTTGGGAATGGCTTGACGAGGAGAAGTTTGAGCAAGTGCCCATTTTGAAGTGGCTTAGGTCTAAGGCGGCTGGTAAATTGTAGCGGCGGCTCAATTCAAAACAACTCACGCCGATGAAGGCGGTTTCGGTTCACGCAGGTTGACAGGCTGAGGCTTTTCCTGCAAACGCATCTCCAACAACTCCACATGAGGAATAGACCGCCCAGCAAAAGGATGATGCTTTTGCCCGACAAAGGAACGCCTGCTATCGTGACGAAAGGTTTGGTCAAACCCATCATGGTTTTGCTGGTGTCAGTTTTTCGCCCGCCAAAATTCGGCGCACCATTTCTGGTTTGCGCCATTGTTCCACCATTGTTGCCAATTGACCCTGAATTGTTCCCTCGTGGGCGAAGTAGCCTTGAGGCGTGACGATAAGCCAATCGTCTTTGCCCGACGCTAATTGAACCAAGACTGCCAAAAGTCGCCCATCTATGTGCCAAAGCCGAACCGTCCCGTCGTTACTGGCAGATGCGAAGCGGTTGTTGTCGGGATGGAAAGCGACAGCGTTAACCCAGTCTCCGTGTCCTTGCAGCGTTGCCCGCAAATTGCCGTTGGCATCATAGAGGCGAACTGTGTTGTCGGCAACACCAGCGACCAAAAACTTGCCATCACTGCTCCAAGCCACATCCAAAACAGGTTCTTTCATTCCACCGAGGGAACGGACTCGCTGACCTGTCTCGGCATTCCAAATCCAAACGCCTCGTTCGCTTAGCCCTCCAACAGCCGCCGCCAGCAAATTGCCGTTGGGCTGAAATGCCAGCCGATAGACTGTTTCTGGGTGTTCCAGTTTGCGGGCGATTTGCCATTTGTTGGCTTCCCACAATAAAACGGTGCGGTCAGCACTGCTTGTTGCCAACCATTTCCCATCGTGACTGAAAGCAACTCCCAAGACCCAATCGCTATGTTCCTTGAGGGTTGCAGCCAGTTTCCCTTCTCTCAAGTCCCAGACATAGACAAACTTGTCAACGCTGGCAGCCGCCAGCCAGTTGCCATCGGGACTGAAAGCGATGCTCGGCACAGTGTTTTTAGGGTCAGTGAAGCGTTGCAAAATTTTGCCTGTCGCTGCATCCAGAACGGCTACAGTGGTAGGCTGTTGCGGTGCGCCACCAGCGATAGCGATTTGCGTTCCGTCTTTGTTTATTGCCAACGCTGTCACCGAACCTTCCAACCCGTTAATGTTCCAGCGACCCATCAATTTGCCTTCTGACAAATCCCATCGGACAACTTCTCGGTAACCACCGACGAAAAGTGTTTTCCCGTCGGGCGAGAAGGCGATGGCGCTTAAAGCAGGCATCGGACCAAACTCCACTGTCACTTGGGATGACTGAATGCCCTCAACTGCTGTCAATTGAACTGTGATTCGTTGAGGCTTGGGAGCGATTGAGGGGATGGGTTGTCCTTTTACGGGCGATGGAGTTGTTGGTACTGCAGCATCGTTTTTTGCACCCTCGTCAATCCAACGGCGCAGCAATTCCAACTCCTGAGGCGTCAGAGGCGGTAGCGGGTCTGGTGGCATCTTTGGTTCCCTTTTTCCCGCCACGACCAAGTAAAGGCGACTCTCCGAACTTTTGCCGGGCACGATGACTGCACCTTCTTTGTCGCCTTGCATAACGGCTTCGTAACTGTCTAAGCGCAAGTTATGTTCGGCTTTATTCTCGCCGTGACACAGGACGCATCGTTTGAGAAACAGTGGCTGGATGTCCTTCGTGTAAGAGACAGTGGGTTTTTGTTGCGACACTGTTAAAGCGACGATTGCCGTTAATCCTAACGAAACGCATGCAAGCCATCTCAACCACATATGCCTTCTCCCTCCGTTTCTCGGCAATTTCGCATGGTAATTATAGCCTTAGTTGCGACCATCCCTTCCGAGAAACTTGACTTCGGACACCAAACTCGCAAATTGGCTTTGGTGGCATCATCATTGATTTGCAGAGGTGTCATGAGATGGGACAAGCGGAAATTTTGACGACGGTCGTGGGAAGTTACCCAGCGCCAACTTGGTTTTTGGCATTTCCCAATCGCTTCCATTTGAGGGACGCTATCATGGTCGTCTTGAAAGTGCAGGAACTGGCAGGCATAGATGTTGTCAGCGATGGCGAACTGATGCGGTTTGACCCTTCCCATCCCGAAACGCAGGGCATGATTGATTACTTCATCCGCCCTCTCTCAGGAGTCCGCACTCATTTCACGAGGGATGACTTGATTGCCTTTCGTCAAGAGGCTCGCCTGCATTATCGTCGGCAACCGGCGGGCGTCGTCGTGAGCAAATTGAGTGCTGGCATTTTGAACCTTCCCGAAGACTTCGCTTTCGTCCGTTCCCTTACCACCAAACCTCTGAAATTCACCGTGACAAGCCCTTACATGCTTTCGCAAGTTCTCCTTGACCGCTATTACGGAGACAAACAGGCTTTAGCGTGGGACATCGCCGAAATTCTGCGTCAACAAGTGGCTGAGATAGATGCTGCAGTCATTCAAGTGGACGAAGCCCACCTGACTGGTCACCCTGAAGATTGGGAATGGGCGGTGCAGGTCATCAACCATGTCCTCAGTGCTGTCAAAGGCGAGAAGGCAGTTCACCTTTGCTTCGGCAATTATGGCGGTCAGACCATCCAGAAAGGTTTCTGGCGAGACCTCGTTCCCTTCTTCAACGCCCTTAACGCCGACCATGTGGTTTTGGAATTTGCCCGACGAGGCTACAAGGAGTTGGAAGTCTTCCGCGATGTCAAATCGGAATTGAAACTGGGCATCGGCGTCGTGGACATCAAGGACAACGAAGTGGAGTCACCTGACGAAATTGCCCACCGAATTGAACTTGCTGTCAAGGTCTTGGGTCACGAAAGAGTCCGCTGGGTTCATCCCGATTGCGGGTTGTGGATGCTGCACCGAACCATCGCTGACCGCAAGTTAGTCTCGCTGGTGCAAGGGCGAGACCTGTTCCTGAAAGGTGGCGGCGGTGGATAAGAGCACAAAATGCAAGTCGGTTTAAGCCTTTACATTTGATGCGCCTTCCGCTATAACTTTGCCTGTGCAGTGAAGCCGATTTTCAATGCGGAGGTGAAAGAGTGATGGTCACGGAAGCGGAAGTGCGGTTTTTCCGCGAAAACGGTTACTTGCCAGCACGACCGTTTTTGAGTGCCGAGGAGGTCGGCGAGTTGAGGAAGCGTTGCTATGACCTGATAGAAGGCAAGTCGGAGAACAAACCGCTTCTCAACCGCGAACTTTATCGTGACGAAAGAGGTTGGGTCGTCATCCAAATTGTCAACGCATGGCAGGCAGACCGCAAGTTTCGAGATTTGATTTTCAACCCGCAACTTGCGGAAACTGTCGCCAAGTTGATGGATACTGACATCGTTCGGGTTTGGCACGACCAAATCCAATACAAGCCTCCCAAACACGGTGGTCCCACCATTTGGCATCAGGACTTCCCATATTGGCCTTGCTTGCAGCCACCTGACTTGCTTAGTGCTTGGATTGCTTTGGAAGATGCCGATGTGGATAACGGTTGCATGCATGTCGTTCCTCGCAGCCACCTTTGGGGCATCTACGATGAAGGCACTATTGGCAGCGACCCTAAGACATGGGGACCTGCTTATGACCCTGCTTTCGTGCCACAGGGAGAAAAAGTTGAGATTGTCCCTTGCCCCGTTCCTGCTGGCTGGGTTATGTTCCATCACTGTTTGGTTTGGCACGGGACGCCACCAAACTTAAGCGACCGCCCAAGACCTGCTATCGCTATCCACTTCATGCCGGGTCACACCCGTTATGTTCCGAACCCAAACAAGAGGCATGTTTGTGAGGAGCACATAAAAGTCGCACCGGGCGAAATTTTGGAGGGCGATTACTTCCCTACCGTTTGGGACAACGGTCCTGTAACGCCCAACAGCCGCTAAGCCTGCAACGCCTTTTGTTGATAGCTTGAATGACGCGAATCAGAGCCAATCGGTGATGCGCTCAAAGGTCGCTTCAACGGTGTAAGGGTCAATTCGCTTCCAAACCGTTGCCCCACGGGTTGCCCTTTCAGCATCCTCAAGGCGCTTGTAGCGGATTTGGACATGAATTGGGCTTTCCAGTTTGAACGGTTTCATCTCGTGGAGCCGTTCAACAGCCTTTCGCACCGACTCGTAAATCTCCCTTTCGACCCGCTTTGGATGCTTGCTGATCGCAGCGTTCCAGCCCAGACCCCATTTCGTCGTCACCGTTTCAACCCAAGGCAAGATTTGTTTCGCTTCTGCAACGCCCTTATCGTCGCTGGCGACAAAAATGACTGGGACGCCAAGTTCGCCTGCAACAGCAGCGTCCAAGCCGATTTCTCCCATCTCAACGCCGTTAACCTTAATCCACTGATACGCCCGCGAACTGAAGGTGTGGGCGATGACGCCATCTTCCGTGTTGTCCCTCGGGTGGTAACCGATGAGCAAAACTCCAGAGAAAGTTTCGTCCATGCCCGGAAACCGGTGGGGAAACCCGACACCAAGGGCGATGTCAACTCGTTCGTCAAGGGCTTCGTAGTCCAAGTTCAAACTCCCGCCGTGGTTGTCCCAAACGATGACCCTTTCCGCTCCAGCATCAAAGAGAGCCCTTGCAGCGGCGTTGACTTCCCTAACAGCCTCAGCGCAAGCGAAAGCAAAGTTTCGCGTTTCGTTCAAAGTGCTCCCCGGCGCCCCGACAACACAAGCCAGCCCCTCACAATCCACAGCAATGACGAACTTCATCGTCGCTCACCTCAACGCCAAAGTTCCATCTCACCGCCTCAAGTAATGCGGCACTTCTTCCTCTTTCCACCAAACGCCGGGAATAGGTTCGCCGCAGTCGGGACATTTGCCATCAACTATGCGGTAGCGCCGAACTTGGAAGCCATAGCGTTCAATGAGCAAGGCGTGGCAATTGGGGCAATAAGTGTTCTCGTAAGGTCCGACCATGCCGGGCAAGTTGCCCGCATAGACGAATTTCAAGCCTTCCTCATAACCGATTTCTGCGGCTCGGATGAGAGTTTTGACGGGCGTTGCCCCTCGGTCGGTCATCAAGTAGTCGGGATGGAACGCCGTTACATGCCAAGGGATGTCAGGCGAGACAGAAGCGATGTATCTCGCCGCATCCCGCAACTCTTCTTCGCTGTCGTTGAACTTCGGAACAACCAAAGTCACAACTTCAACCCAAAAGCCTCGTTCCCAAGCCCAGCGGATTGTGTTCAAAACTGTCTCTAACTTGCCACCCAACTCGCGGTAGTTCTTCTCCCGCATGGACTTCAGGTCAATCTTGTAAAGGTCAACGAAGGGGCGGATGTAGTCCAGAACTTCGGGCGTGGCGTTTCCGTTGGAGACATAACTTCCGACCAAGCCGAATTTTTTGCCTTCACGGAAGATAGCGACCGCCCATTCGCTGGTGATAAGTGGTTCGTTGTAAGTGCTCGTGAGGACTTTCGCCTTGTAACGCAGCGCCATCTTGACGAACTCTTCAGGCGTGATGGGCGTGAAGTCCGCTAACATCGTCGCCACCGCATCCCGCATCACTTGGCTGATTTGCCAGTTTTGACAATAAGAACACTTGAGGTCGCAACCGAGCATGCCGAAACTGAGGGCTTTAGCGCCAGGGTAGGCGTGGAAGAAGGGCTTTTTCTCAATGGGGTCAAGGTGCAAAGCGCCCACATAGCCCCAAGGCACGAACAGTTTGCCGCCCTCGTTGAACCGAACCCGACAGACGCCGGGCAGCCCATCAAAAATCACGCACCGATGCCCGCAGGCAAAACATTCCACTTTGTTGTCGTCCAGCCGCCGATACAATTCGCCCTCCCGAACAAACTCCTTGAGGACTTGGGCGATGGGCATTTGTTGCGCTTCCCGAATCTTCAAAAGGCGATGCTCTAAGGTCGCCATCATGGCTCACCTCGTTGGAGGCATCTAACGACGCCCGACGGCAATTATAGCCCACTTCAGCCTCAAAAGGGCAAGGGATTGCCGATGCCCTGCTCTTTCGCCCGCTCGTAAACGACTTTGCCGACCGCCAAATCCCAAAGGGCGATGCCTTGCGACTCAAAGAGGGTGATTTCCTCATCCCGTTCGCGCCCTGCCACTTTGCCTGCGACGACTTCGCCCAACTCCACCAAACGATCCCACGCTATGTCGCCCCGTTCGGCAGCCATCAGCAAATCGCCACATTCCATCTTGGCTTGCACCCGATCGTCCACGACAAGGCGATGGCAGCGCCGAACGGCTTCTGTGTCCAACTCACGGCGCACGAGGGCGTTGCTCCCGACGGCGTTGATGTGCATCCCCGCCTTCAGCCACGCCCCCAGCAAGACGGGTTCTTTGGAAGTTGTAACGGTCACCACGATGTCGGCATCCTTGACGGCTGCTTCGGCGGAAGCGACGGCGAGGACGGGAATGCCCAATTGTTCGCTCATCCTTCGGGCAAAAGTTTCCCTTCGTTCAGCCGTTCGGCTGAAGACGAAGATTTTCTGAATAGGGCGCACTTGACAGAGGGCGAGCAATTGCGTTTCGGCTTGAAAACCTGCCCCGATTATGCCGACGACCGAAGCATCCTTTCGCGCCATGAACTTGGTGGCGACGCCCGAAGCGGCGCCCGTTCGGATTTGCCCCAACCTTGCCGCTTCCGCCACCATTAGCAATTCGCCGTTGACGCCGTAAAGGAAAAAGAGCGCCGATTGAGGCGTGTAAACTTTGAAGCCCGTCAATCCCCACTCAGGGACGGCAGCGCCCATCCAATGCAAGAGGACGCCGTTGCGTCGGACGCGTTGGCGGGGATGATTGACGGCGCGCCCTTGTCCGTGCAATCGCATCACCTCCTCAACGGCAGCGAGCGCCGTCGGCATGTCCAGCAACTCGGCGACTTGACTTTCGGTCACGAAGAACGCCATCCCTATCGCCTCCTTGGCTTGTCGCCGCATATTTTACGGGCGAGGTGACCGACGATGCGGGGTGTTGCGACCGCCATCCTCATCTTCATCGCCATCGTTGGGATGAGCGTCACCTTAGTCGTGTTGCGCCCCCGATTGCAAAAGCAGCAGGAAGAGCAACTGGAAAGGTTGTGCGCTTCTCGGTTGGGACGGCTGGCGGCAGCCCTGCAACTTTACTTGGAGCGAACTGACAACCTGCTGCCGCCGCCTGACCATTGGTGTGATGCGTTGGAGGAGTTCATCCCGCCCAGCCAGCGCCGCTTCGTCTTCCATTGCCCCAAGTTGGAAGGGCGGGGCGGTTACGGCTACGCCATGAACGCTTACGCTTGGGACGAAGAGCATCAAACGCCCCGCTGGCATCCCGAAATGTATCCGCAAAGCAAAGTCGTCCTGATTTACGAAACGCACCAGAGCCGTCGCAACGCCGTCGGCAAAGGCGACGACATCCCCGTTCCCGGTCGGCATGACGGAAAAATCCTGCTGCTGTTTGCCGATGGCTCCACGATGGCGGTGACGCCTGATGAACTGCGGGCGATGCAGGAGCAAGGCGAGGTGTTGTTTAAGCCCCTGCCCCCGCCACTGCCGTCTTTCCCGTCCCGTTGAGCCTTTCGTGACCGTCATCACAAAGTTGGGCGTTTTCTGTGGCATAAAAGCCTCAGCCCTTTCCCTTCGGGGTGACGGCAGATGACTTTGTGGCAGCGGAGCATCGTGGGCGTCGTTGTGTTGTTAGTGGTTCTTGGCAAGTTGGGCGTCACCGAAAGCCTGACGCGCTGGCTGACGGATGCCCACTGGCGCTGGCAAGCCACCGTCCGCCCAATGCCTTTCCCTCAAGACATCCTCGTCATCGCCATTGATGACAAGACCCTGCAAAAGTTCGGGCGACTGCGCTATTGGTCGCGGAGGCGTTACGCTGAGTTGCTGGAGCGCCTTCGGCAAGCGAAAGTCGTCGGCATTGACATTTTGTTCGCCGAACCTGACGAGCGAGACCCGCAAGGCGATGCCGCATTTGCCCACGCCATCCGTCGGCATGGTCGGGTCGTTTTGCCTTTCCACCAATGGCAAGGGCGCACCTTGTCGGCAAAGGAGCAAGAGGCGACCCGACGCCTGATGGCGAAGTTCCCGCCAGTGGCAAACCTGCCTTTGCCCCTCACCTACTCCACGACCTTTCAGCCCCCCATCCCGCCATTGATGGACGCCGCTTGTGCCCTCGGCTACGCCGATGTCAACGCCGATCCCGATGGCGTTTATCGGTCGCCCATTTTGTTGCGGGTGACGGAAGAAGGTCGGTTGCTGCCCCATTTCACCCTCGCCATCGCTTGCGTCACTCAAGGCGTTTCGTTGAAAGAGGCGATGCAAACGGGTTCACTGACGGTGCGATTGGGTGAGCGACAAGTCCCCTTAGAAGGTGGCGTCCTTTGGCTTCGTCCCATCGCCCGCCGAGGCGATCAGTTTGTCGGTGTCGGTTCGCCCGTCCCGACGGTCAGTTTCGCCGATGCCTTGACGATGCCGCCCGAAAAATTTGCGGGCAAGATTGTCCTCGTCGGCGAGACGGCGACGGGCACGACGGACATCCGACCCACGCCCCTTGACAACGGCTTGCGGGGCGTGGAATTGAACGCTGACATCCTCGCCAATTTGCTTTACCTGCCCCCTGTCCGTCCCCTTCCTGCTGCCTTGCATTGGTTGCTGCTGTTAGTTTCGGTCGGTGCGCCCTTAGCCCTTTACACCCGTTTTGCTGTTCGCCCTGCGACCGTCGGCGCCCTGATGGCTTTCCTCGTCGTCCTTGCGGGGATGGAAGGGATGTTTTGGGGTGCGGGATGGTTGCCCGCATGGGGAGTGCCGTTGTTGGGTTGGCTGAGTGCGACGCTGCTGATGGGCTTGCAACGGTTAGCCGAAGAAGAAGCCCAGAAGCGCCAAATCCGCCAAATGTTCGCCCTCTATGTCGCCCCCGAAGTCGTGGAAGAAATCGTCCGCAACCCCGAAATCGCCCATCAGGAAGGGAAACGCCAACGCGTCGCCATCCTGTTCTCCGATGTGCGTGGCTTCACTTCCTACTCCGAACAAAACCCGCCTGAGTTGGTCGTCCGCCAGATGCGGGAGTATCTGACGGAAATGACGGACGCCGTGCAACGCCATCGGGGCGTCTTGGACAAGTTCATCGGCGATGCCGTGATGGCACTCTTCGGTCCGTTTCTGCCCGATGACGCCAACCCCAGCGCCTTAGCCATTTTGACGGCGTTGGACATGTTGGAGCGCTTGGAGCGGCTTAATGAGCGTTGGCAAGCGGAAGGGCTTCCGACTTTCCGCATCGGCATTGGCATCCATGTCGGCGAAGCCATCGTCGGCAACATCGGGACGCCTCAGCGGGTGCAATACACCGCCTTGGGCGATGCCGTCAACTTGGCGTCGCGCCTTCAAACGATGACGAAGGATTTCAAAGTCCCGTTGCTTGTCAGCGATGAAGTGAGGCAGGAAGCGATGGCGGCGCTGGACGAAAGCGTCGCCTTTGACGATTTGGGCACGGTCAATGTGCGAGGGCGTGAACAACCTGTTCGCGTCTTCGCTGTCCGCCGTCTTGAAACCCATCAGGAGGTGAAAGGCGATGTGGCGACGATCCACCAAGAACAAGCCTAAAAGCGATGCGGAGTTGTTGGCGGAACTCGTTCAGCAAGCCGAGCGGGAGCAACGACGAAAGGAACGGCTTAAACGCCGTCGTGACTATTTCGGTTGGCTGCGAGCGATGCCGGGCTGGGCGAAAACCCTCATCAGCCTTGCCCTTCTCGTCTTGGTCGTTCTTATCGCTGACGGCATTCGGCGGGAGAGCAAGGAGTTCAAGGCGACTTTGGTGGCTTTCACGGGCACCGTCCAAGTGTTGCCCCATGAGAAAGGTCAATGGGTCGCCGCCGAATTGAACATGGCGTTGCGCGACAAAGACTTGGTGCGGACAGGTCCGCAAAGCAGCGCCACCCTTGTCTTCCCCGATGGCAGCGCCATCCAGTTAGAGCCCAACACTGAATTTGAAGTGAGGTTGTTGGATTTCGCCCGAGGCGGCGTGCGGGATCGTTCCTTCATGGTGCGTTTCGGTTCCGCCGTTGCTTATGTCTCCCAATTTTTCGGGGCGCGTTCACAAGCGACGGTTTGCACGCCGACCGCCGTCGCTGCCGTGCGGGGCACCGCTTTCCGCGTCGTTTATGACCCTGCCAGCCAGCAGTCACTCGTGCAAGTCGTGGAAGGTTCAGTGCGCTTCCGAACGCCCCTCGCCGAAACGCCGTCCCAACCAGGGCAAGTCGCCACCGCCAGCGGTTACCGATTGGCAGGGGCTGCTTCTTTGCCCTCTGAAGTTCAACGCTTTCTCACCGCCCAAGTTGACTCCCTGCGCCGCTACGAGCAGCCACCCCACTGGTTGCAACAAATTGAGTGGGGCTTGACCAACTTGTTAGACCCCTTCCTGCAAATCCTCGGCTTAGTGCCCGGCGGATGGAGTTATGCGTCCACTGATTTCGCCCGCCGCACCGCTTGCAAGGAAGCCCTACGCCGCTTGCGCATCCATCTGGAAAGCCTCAATGAAGTTCCCGACTACCTCAACCCCGTCACCTTGCAAGAGTTGACGGGCTTGCACCCGAAAGAGAAGGAACGCATCCTCAGCGCCTTTGCGGGCAATATGCTGGAGAGTTACCGAAAAGTCGGGCGCGACCAATACATCGTCCGAGCCCGTGCCCGTGACAAAAAGCGAACCCTTTACGAGATGACCATCGCCGAAATCCGACCCGTGCCTGAGTGATCAGGGCGGCGACGAAAGGGCATCGTCAACGCAACCAATCGGCATCGCCGATGAAGTTGCCGACCGTCGTTTCCCATTTGCCTTGCGCCTTCAAAATCAACTCCACGACTTCCCGAACGGCGCCCTCGCCGCCCCGCCGTTGGGTGATGTAGTGGGCGACCCGCTTTACCTCATCCACCGCATTGGCGACGGCGACGGCAAATCCGACCCGCTTCATCGGCGGGATGTCAGGCACATCGTCGCCGATGTAAGCGACGGCATCCAGCGACAAACCCAGTTGCCCGCACAACTCTTGCAAGGGCGGCAGTTTCTGAAAAGTGCCCATGACCAAGTGGGTGATGCGGACTTCTTCGGCGCGCTTTCGGACGGCTTCTGTCGCCCGCCCCGTGATCAGCGCCGTTTGCAACCCTGCCAAATGCGCCACCATCAACCCGACCCCATCTTGCGAGTTGAACAACCGCATCTCCGCGCCATTGCTAAGCAGGGCGATTTCGCCGCCCGTCAAAACGCCATCCACATCCATCACCAGCAACCGAATGCCTTTCAGCCCCGCACCCATGAGCGGTCGTCCCGTCCAAGGCAATCCCCATCGCTCCTTTCCGTCAAATCGCCCATCCTTCCTGCCGATATGCCATGTCCCAAAACAGCCACTCAAAGCGGCTGGTCATGACGAAATGTTGCTGCATCGCTTGCCGCTGCGGTTCGGTCAATTCTTCGGCGAGGCGGTCGGTGACCGCCAAGACTTGCCGAACGACTTGCTCAAACTCGGCGCTGGCGTAAGTGTCAATCCAGCGGCGATACAACGGATTGGGCGACCCTTTTTGCTCCAGCGCTTTGCCGACTTCCCAGTAAATCCAGTAGCAGGGCAGGAAAGCGGCGACACCCTCGTAAAAGGGACGCTCGTAAGCGACCCGCAAAAGGTAACTCGTGTAAAGCAGGTTCGTCGGCGCCATCGGTGTTGCGTAAACTTGCTCGGCGCTCATGTTCCAAGTGCGGAAGAAACTTTCGTGCAACGCCCGCTCCACGACGATGGCGGTCTTGGCGTGCTCGCAGAACATCACCAGCCAATCGTCTTCGGGCGCTTTCGCCCCCAACACCGCCAGCCCTCGCCCAAAGTCCCGCAGGTAAAGGGCATCCTGAACGACATAGAAGCGGAAGGCTTCTTCGTCCAGCGTCCCATCCGTCAAACCCGTCAGGAACGGATGGGCAAGGATGCGGGCAAACACCTCGCCGATGCTTTCCCAAAGTCGCTTTGTGAACGCCATGCTCGTCACCTTCCCCTTCGTTGCGGTGCAGTTCACCGCAATGATAGCGCCTCCCTTACCGCTCAGCGCAATTTCGTTTCGGGCTGACGCCGCCCTTGCAAGCATCATCGTCGTCCGCCTCGTCACCCCAACCTTCCTCGTCCCCTGCCCCTTGTCCCCTGTCCCTCTCCTTCAGCGTTACAATGCCCGACGGTGACGAAGGCGATGGAGCGTCGCTTGACAGAACAGTTGCTCGCTTTTTTGCCCGACGAGTTGCGGGAGCGATTTCAAACTTTGCTGGCGATGGCGTTGGGCGCTGCGCCCGACCCCGAAGGCGCTTTGAATGCCCTCTTGCACCTCGCTGAAGCGGCGAGCAATCCTGCTGCCCTGCTTTCCTACCTTGCAGACGACCCTGCGACTTTGGAGGCGTTGCTCGTCGTCCTCAGCGGCAGCCATTTTGCGGCGCGCACCTTGACTTTGCATCCCGAATATTTGCCCTTGCTCGCCGAACGCCATCGGTTGGCGCAACCAAAAGGCTTGTCTCAATTGCGAACTGAACTCAGCGACACCCTTGCGCCCTTCCGAACACTGGCAAGCCAATTGGATGCCCTGCGGCGTTTCCGCCGCCGCGAGATGGTGCGGTTGATCGCCGCTGACTTGTTCGGACTGATGGATGTGCCGACCGTCACGCGGGAACTTTCTGACCTCGCCGAAGCCCTCGTCAACGCCGTCGTGGCGTTGATGCCCCCGCAAAACTTTCGCCCGTTAGTCGTCGCTTTTGGCAAACTGGGGGCAAGCGAACTCAACTACAGTTCCGACATTGACTTGGCGATTTTTCACGACGGCGACTCGCTTGCTGCCGAGCGTTGGGTGCGAAAGTTCGTGACGGCGCTGACGGAAGTCACCGACTATGGACGCCTTTACCGCGTGGATTTGCGGTTGCGCCCTTACGGGGCGACAGGTCCGCTCACCTTGCCACTGGAAGCCGCCTTCGCTTACTACGAAACCCACGCCGAACCGACGGAACGGTTGGCGTTGCTGAAAGCCCGCCCGATTGCAGGTGACGAAACATTGGCGCAACGCTTTGAAACTTTCCGTCATGCCTTTGTCTTCGGCGAACCGTTACAAGCGGAAGAGTTGGCGTGGCTGTTGCGGGTGAAAGCCCGCACCGAAGCCACCTTCGCCGCCGACGGCGCTGTCAAGCATGGCTTGGGGGGCATCCGCGATGTGGAGATGACCGCCCAATTTTTGCAACTCGCCTTCGCCCCCACTTTCCCCGACCTTTCTGTCCGCGACACACTCACAGCGTTGGAGCGGTTGCATCGTCACGACCTTTTGACCGCCGACGAATTCGCCACGCTGAAAGACAGTTACCTGTTTTTGCGCCGCTTGGAACACTTGCTCCAAATCGCCGAAGACTTGCCGATGCAAACCTTGCCGACCGATGAACGGGAATTGAACCGACTGGCACGATGCCTGCACTTGCCCGACGGCAAAGAGTTGCTCCGAGAATTTGAGCGGCGAACGCAAGGGGTGCGAACCGTTTACGAGTCAGTCACAGCGGAACTGGCGAAGGCGTTGGGCGTCTCCGAGCAAACGAGCGTCCTTTTGAGCATCGTCAGCGGATTGGACGCCGATGCGACGGCGATGCAAGGTTACGGCTTCGCCCAACCGCACGAAGCCCAACGACGCCTTTTCCGCCTCGTGCACGGCGAAACGACTTCCGTTTTGCGTTGGCGCGAGCGCGTTCGCATCCTACGGGTGTTGCCTTCGGTGTTGGACGCTATCGCCCGAACGCCCGACCCTGATGCAGCGTTGATGCGGTTGGAAGGTTTGATTGCGGGGATGGGACCGCGCCCCAGTGTCCTTGACAGTTTGAGCGCCAACCCTTTAGCCTTGCGCGCCATCGCCCTCGTCGCCAGTTTGAGCGAGCCTTTGTGCCAACTCGCCCAACGCCATCCCGAAACGCTGGAAGTTTGGCTGGCAGGGGTGACGCCGCCCTTGCCCACTGCCGAACAAATCCGCTCCGCCGTTGCAGCGGCGTTGCGCTCTTTGCCGTCCGTCAGTGACCGACGGGCGGTCATGAACTTATTGCGTCGGCTCAAAGGGCGCTTCGCTTTGCATTTGGGTTTGTTGCACCTTTGTCGTTTGGCGGATGCTGAAGTCGTCGGTCAAACCCTCGCCCACCTCGCCGATGTCCTCACGGATGCCGCCCTTTTCGCTTTGAACGCTTCGTCCACCCTTGCCCTTTTGGCGTTGGGCGGATGGGGAAGTGGCGAGTTGCATTTCGGTTCGGATTTGGATGTCGCCTTCGCCCATATCGGCGACCAGCAAACTTGCGAACATCAAGTGCGCCAGTTGCGTTCGTTGCTCGCCGACGCCACTGAAGAAGGCATCGCCTACCGCTTGGACTTGCGCCTTCGCCCGACGGGACAGGAAGGGGCGCTCAGCAGTGACCTTGACACTTGGCGCGATTTTTCCGAAGGGCGCTTTGAAGCGTGGATGGCGTTGGCATGGACGCGCCTTCGCCCCGCCGCTGGCAACTGGCAATTAGGGCAAAGCGTCGCCCGCTTCGTGAAGTGGCGCCTTTACACTCGTGGGCTTGACGAATCGCATTGGGCGGAACTAACGCATTTGCTCGCCCGCATCCGAAAGGAACATCGCCCGCCCCGCGAAGTCCTTGACCTCAAGCACAGCGACGGGACGCTTTGGGACATTGAGTTGGCGGTCGCCGAAGCGCAACTGCGGGAAGGGCAAAGTGATCCTGCCTTGCGGACACCTTCACTGGCGCAAGCGTTACGCGCTTTGGCAGAGCGCGAAGAAATTTGGCGGCAACGGTTGGCGACTTACCGATGGCTTAGGCAATTGCGGTTGTGGCTGAGTTGGGTGATGCCCGAAGCGCCTCCCCGTTTCGTTCGGGGCGACAAGGCGGAGAAGTTGCTGGCGTGGCTGGACGCTAACGAAGCCCCCTTGACACAATCGGCATTGGTGCCCGTGGACGAAGCGGTGGAACGGTTTCGGCAGCGTTGGCGGGAGCGGCTCCCACCGCCCTGACGCCGCCGCTCAGGTGCTTTCCACCTTCGCCTCGTCCGCTTTGGCACTTTCCGTCACGAAGTTCCAGAAGGTGCGGGCGACAGGCGAAAGGGTTCGGTTGCGCCAAGCGATGCCGTAAAAGCGGCGTAAAATGCGTCCTTCCTTCAACCGAACGACGGCGAGTTTTTGCAAATCTTGCTCGCATTCTACGGCTCGGATGGAGACAGCCCCAATCCCGCCGCCAGCGGCGACGAATTGCTTGACGGCTTCTGTGCTGCCCAATTCGGCAGCGATGTTGGCTTGGGAGAGGGAAATGCCATGTTGCGCCAAAAATTGCTCCAACGCGCTGCGTGTCCCTGAACCCCGCTCGCGGATGACCAACGGTTGGCGCACCAACTCACTCACGGGCACTTCCCTTTGTTGCGCCCAAGGGTGATCGGGTGGGACGATCAGGACGATTTCATCGTGCCAAAGGGGGACGATGTGGAGCAAAGGTTCGCGGGGGCGGGTGCCGATGATGCCCAATTCCCATTCACCGCTGAGCACGCCGTCCAAAATTTGCCCGCTCGCTCCCAAATGCATCGCCAACGCCACCGACGGGAACTGGCGGCGAAATTGCGCCAAAAGTTTCGGCAAGATGTATTGCCCTGGGATGGTGCTGGCGCCGAAGGTGAGCGTGCCCGCCAACCCGCCGACGAATTGCGCCAACTCCTGCAACGCTTCCTCGTGCTCCCTCAACAAAGTTTTGGCGTGGCGATAGAGCAACTTGCCCGCTGGCGTCAAGGTCACTCGCCGCGTCGTTCGGTCAAACAACTTCACGCCCAACCGCTTCTCCAGCGAAGCGATGTGGCTGGTGACCGTCGGTTGGGCAAGGGAAAGCATCTCGGCGGCGCGGGAGAAACTCCGCTGTTCGGCGACGGTGCAGAAAATTTCCAACTGCCACAAATCCAAGCGCACCTTGAGCCGTTCCATAAGAACCCTTGCGCCTCCTTGCTGTATCGCCCTTGCGTGGGGGCGTCTCGGCTACAATGATGCCGCCGACCCTCTGGAGCGTCATCGCCGCACATGGCAAAATAAAAGCGCCGACAACTTGCTGGGGTGAAGAACGGCACGACCTCAGTGCCACAGATGTGCTTTGGCTCGGCGAATTCAACAAAGTGCCCATCTTGCTCGTCGTGGAAGTCTCCTTTACCGTGAGCCTGCAAGATTTGCTGCGAGCCGTCCGCCGAGCGGTTGTCGCCCGCAAGATTGGCTATCGTGCCGTGCCCGTCATTGGAGGCGCCAAAATCCCGCCCGAAGTCGCCGAACGAGCCCGCCAAATGGACGCCATCGTTTCTGTCAACGGCGACTTTGACTTTGATGCCGCCGAACGCATCCTTCAAAAGGTTGCCGCTCAATAAGCCTGCTACTCCATCGGCACGAACTTTCGGTAGCGATAAGTCAAGGTCTTTTCGCCCGATGGCACGGTGAGTTGCCAGCGGATTTGGCTCGTCGGGTTGCGGTCGGCAGCGCGCAAGGGCGGTGTGACTTTGACCTCGCCTTTGTCGCTCACTGTCAAGACTTCTCCCGTCACCGTCCGCCGAACGATAACAGCGACGGGTTCGTCACGGGTGTTTCGGATTTTGACCATCCCTTCTATCGTGACCGTCCAGCCGACTTGCACCGTTTCCTCCGCCTTGTCGGCGCGCCGCTTTTCCGTCACGGGGGTGCGAGATACCTCGCGCTCTTCGTGGTCGCCGACGACTTCCGTCGCGGGGCTCAGCCGAAGGATGGCTTCGTCACCGACAGCGGTGAAAGTGAGCAAGCCCTGACCGATGGGACGCCATTCCTGATACGCCGTTGCAATGCCCGTCGTCAAGGGCACTTTCAAAGTGTTGCGGAGCGCTAATGCATACCAAAAACCTGTCGCCAACGGTCGGATAGGTGGCATCCGTCCCTCGCCACCTGCGGGTCTCGGTAGCGGGATAGGTGTTTCGTCAATCGTCCACTCAAACACCTCGCGGCACGGAAGCGTTTGGGAGAACAGCACCAAACTGGCGCGCTCGCCGACTTTCAAATCCAAAGGCGGCGTCTCATAGAACACGAGTTGCGCCGCCTCCAGCGAAGGGAGTTCCATTTCGGCAGGTAAAGCCACTTCGGCAACAAACTCCGCTTGACGCTCTCCCAACCCTCCCAATCCACCCGCCAACGGAGCACCCCGAATTTGCGTCCTTGCCGCAGGGGCTTGTGCCATGCCGAACTCTCTCCGATACCCTGATGGCGCAATCAAACTCGCCAGTTGCATGCGATAGGGGAAGTTGGGGACGCCGACGGCGAGCAGAAGGGTCGTCTCTTTCAGCGGCGCCAATTGGTTGTCAATGGTCGCTACCAGTTCCAGCCGCGCTGTTTTGACGGGGCGCTCGTTGATGACGACGCGATAAGTCGCATCCCATCGCAACCCCGCCTCCAACGCCGCAACGCCCAGCCGAACGGGTTTGCCATCTTCCACGCCATCCAGCAACACCGCCAGCCATTGCGCTGTCAAGGGCATCGGCGTTTCCTTCACTTCCTTCAGCGTGGCGGGTTCAAGGAATTGCAACCGCTCAATTTGGTCGGTGCGCACCAGCGCCGTCATCTCGCCCTCCAAAGCGATGTAGGCGACGCGAGACGGCGACTTTTGCGGGTCACGGGGAATGGACGGGTCTTCGTGCAGGGGCGTGATGACGCGCAAAATGCCCTCCCACCGTTCGCCGTCCTTCGTGACGATGCGGACTTTTTTGCCCTCGTTTTGGCGGAGCAACTCATAAAGGTCGTTGAACATCCGCTCCACCCGTTCCTTCCGCTCGCCGACGATCACTTGCCGCAATTCCAGCCGCTTCACCGTTCCCTTACCGTCGGGCAAGTAGGCATAAAGCGTCCCTTCCCGCGCCTGCGGGACGACGCGCAAGAGCACCGCACCGTTTTTCGGCTCAGCGGCACCTTCGCGGAAGGTGTAAGCAAAGCCGTCTTTGAAGACGATGGCGCGAACGATGGGCAAAACGACGCCTTCTTCTTTCGGCGCTTGTGCTATCACGAAAGTTGCAGACAAAACCGACAATGTGGCGACAGTGAATAGACGCATCCCTCATCCCTCCTTTCGCCTCGCATTTTGCAAGCCTTGCCTTAACGCGCCGTCAAGATGGCGGGCTTAACGACGACGCTTTCCTGCGGCGCATAGTATTCGTAAGCCGTCGTCCGCCCCGTCTTCGCTTTAACGGGCATCTTCGCCCTCAGCCTGAATTGCCACTCCACCGTCGCACCGCCGTCAATGCGGTCAAGGTAGCAGATGACTTGGCGGGGCGTCAATTCAAACTTTTGCAGCACTTTCCGCTCCACCAAAGTTGTCAAGTCGTCCGTCAGCACCTCAAAGCCCGGTGGGATGCCGATGTCAACGATGACCATTTGAGCCGCCATCGGGCGACGGTTAGTCACTCGCACCTTGCAAGTCACCGTTTCGTTCGTTTGCAACTCCGTTCGGTCGTAACTGACTCGCACTTGCAGCGGTTCTTCCGGCACAGGCGGGACAAGTTCCCAAGGCAAGTAGAAGCGGGCGCTGACTTGGTAAAGCAGCGAACCAGTTCCGTCAAACTCCAATGTCACTTCGTTAGCGCCTTCACGGACATATCTGCTTGCGTCTGCCGTCCGAACGATGTCGGCGTTTTCGGGCGTGATTCGCCATTCAGCAACCTTCTCACCGTTAACCCGAACCACGAGCGTTCCGTTGATTTCGCTTTTGCTTCGTTCCATTGCGGCGATGAAGGCTTTCAGTGACCAAATAGTCGCTTGCGTCGTCTGCCATGTTCCGAACTCGTCTTTGTTGCGCACCAAGTAGGTCAGGGCTTTGTTGACGAGCATGGGATAACCGCCGTGACGAATGAGCGCGTAAGTTGCCAGTGCCGTCGTCTCCAAATCTCCGCTTCGCCCTCGCCCAAAGAACGGCGTTGGCTCTTTGCTTCCCCAGTAAGCGATTTCTTCGCTCTCTTTCGCCATGCTCGCAAGTCGGCGGGCAATTTGGTCAATCAACTCACGGGACGCGGGGCGTGGGTCGTGGGACGCGCCAATTTTTGCTTCCCCGTCCCTCGTCCCCCGTCCCTCGTCCCAGTCCGTTGCGCTTAGGAAAGCGTTGAGCATCAAAGCGAGAGCGTAAGCGTCATCGGCATCGTTGATTCGTTCACTCAAGTAGCCAATCGCCTTTTTCAATGCCGTCTTTACCTGTCCCGTGTCCCTTGTCACCTGTCCCGCCTCACCAATTGCCCAAGCGATGTAGGCAGTCGTGCGGAGCGTATCGGTTTGGCGCGTCGTTGCGCCTTCGTGGATGCCGAACTGGTCGGGCGTCCATGAGCCATCAGGGTTTTGTTTGCTGATGAGCCAATTGATGGTGCGGGCAATCAAGTTGGGGTCAACATCGTGGACTTTGCTCATGTCGGCGAATTCCAGCAAACCGTAAGCCGTCAAGACTTTGTGGGCTGGCGGGTCACCGAACCAACTGAAGCCGCCACCTTGAACCTCAAAAGTCAAGAGCCGTTGGTAGCCGATGGTGATGAAGTGGCGAGCCTTCATCTCCGTCTCAGGTTGCGCCTTGCCCGTCCGCTTGAGATACTGCAGCACCAAGACATTGGGATAGGTGACGCTGGAAGTTTGCTCAAAGCAGCCGAAGGGCATCCGCAGCAAATTCTCCAATCCATCCAGCACCTGCGTGAACGCTCCCGCATAGACCTTGACAAACAAGTTGCTCGCCCCATCAATTGCCTCACTCGGAACTTCCACCCTCACCGTCCGTTTCACTTGCCCCGTCAACTGGTCGCTGATTGTTTGCCAAAACTCTTTGCCGTCAGGAAGGACAGTGACGGTTCGCTTGACGGCGTCACTCATTGCCTCACCATAAGCGTAAACGGTGATAGCGTGTGTGCCTAACTTTGCTGCCTTCAAGCGGAAGCGAACTGAAGTGACTTCGTTTGGCTGAAGCGTGATGCGTGATTCGCGATTGCCCAAAACCTCAAACCCGTCGCCGACTTCCAATCGCAACCGAACCGTTTGCGGTTTGGCAAGGTAGTTGTAAAGGGCAACGGGGACGGAAACTTCATCGCCCTGAGTGAAAGCGACGGGCAGGTCAATGTCAACGAAGAAGTCCTGAAAGACGCGGATGGGAAGCGTGGTTGAGCCCAAAGCGCCATCACTTGAGTTGC
>Ga0080007_1075051_pt1 | contig 21582 bp, 24 predicted proteins | sample OctOCTMetagenome_FD_69210 | JGI IMG/M metagenome (GOLD analysis project Ga0080007, IMG submission 69210) | Hot spring and microbial mat streamer communities from Octopus Spring Streamers, Yellowstone National Park, USA - OCT_B (SPADES... | ecosystem: Environmental > Aquatic > Thermal springs >...
GACTCGCTCACACTCACTGGAACAGCCAACCGCTGGGCAACTACGACCAAGACCTCAATGTCGGCGTTATCGGTCCAGAAATTACCGAGGCAGCGTTGTTCGTCCTGAAGATGTATGGCTATACGGGCTACTTCGGCATTGACATCAACCCCGAACGGCAACCTGTGGATGTGGCGCTGAAAATCTGCATGGACGCCATCCGCGCCGCTGCCGACCGCATCAACAGCCTGGACTACGAGAAAGTCGTCTGGGCGATGATGCATCCTGACAAAGCGCGGGGTTGGTTGGAAGCCTACCTCATTCGGATGCGCGCCTTGCATCCCGAAAAACTCCCACCCCTTTGGGACTTGCCGATGGCATGAAAGCCTTTCATCCTTTGGAAAGGAGCATTGCCCCAACCTCCAAATTGTGAAGGCACCTTAGACCATGCCTGCTGCGGAGGCTGACTGCAAAGCCAAGTTTCCTTACGACGCTCAAGGAGGGATGAGGATGGCTGGGATTGTGTCGGTGAAGGCGAGGGAAGTGTTGGATTCGCGGGGCAACCCGACGGTGGAGGCGGAAGTCGTTTTGGACAACGGTTGCGTCGGTTGGGCTGCTGTCCCGTCGGGGGCATCAACGGGCGAGCACGAGGCGTTGGAGTTGCGAGATGGCGATGACCGTCGCTACAACGGCAAGGGCGTTTTGACCGCTATTCGGCATGTCCACGAAGTCATCGCCCACGCCATTCAAGGGCTTGACCCGACTGACCAACGCCGACTGGATCGGACGCTACTGAAACTGGACGGGACGAAAAACAAGTCGCGCTTGGGCGCCAACGCCATCCTGAGCGTGTCGCTGGCGGCGGCGCGGGCGGCGGCAGCGGCGAAAGGCGTCCCACTTTTTCGGCACATCGCCGATTTGTTCGGCAGCAAAGGCGTCACTTTGCCCGTCCCGCTGATGAACATCCTCAACGGTGGCGTCCATGCGCCCAACAACTTGGATGTGCAGGAGTTCATGATTGTGCCCGTCGGCGCGCCGACTTTCGCCGACGCGTTGCGGATGGGCGCTGAAATTTACCACACCCTCCGTAAGGTGCTCATTGCGATGGGGCGGAGTGTGGGTGTCGGCGACGAAGGCGGGTTTGCGCCCACTTTGGAGGGTGGCAGCGTAGAAGCCATTCAAGTGCTCATGGAAGCCATCACGAAGGCGGGCTATACGCCGGGCAAAGAAGTTTGCTTGGCGCTGGATGTCGCCGCGTCAGAACTTTACGACGCAAAGCGGCGCGTCTATGTCTGGGCGCGCGAAGACAAGCGCATGGACGCCGAGGAGATGGTCGGCTTCTACGCCGATTTGCTGGATCGCTTCCCCATCATTTCCGTTGAAGACGGGTTGGCAGAAAACGATTGGCGCGGTTGGGAGATGCTGACGAAGGCGCTGGGCAACCGCATTCAATTGGTCGGCGACGATTTGTTTGTGACGAACCCGCAAAGGCTTCGGCGGGGCATCAAGCAAGGCATCGCCAACGCCATTCTCATCAAGGTCAATCAAATCGGCACGCTGACGGAGACGCTGGAAGCGATGCGCCTCGCCAAAGAGGCGAATTACGCCTGCATCGTCAGCCACCGCAGCGGCGAGACGGAAGATGCTTTCATCGCTGATTTGGCGGTCGGCACCGATGCGGGGCAAATCAAGACAGGCGCGCCTTGTCGGGGCGAACGGACGGCGAAATACAACCAATTGCTCCGCATTGAAGAGGCGTTGGGCAACAAGGCGGTCTATGCGGGGCGCAAGGCGTTCCCTGCCGTCAATTGGCGTCGGGTGCGGGCGTAGCGCAAAACGCTTTTGCGTCAATGGGCGCGCCAACCGAGGTCGCGCAGGGCGCTGCGGAGCGACGCCAGCGCCAGCAAGATGTCACTTTCATGCACCCAACCCATGTGGCTGATGCGAATGATTTTGCCCCGCAAATGCTCCTGACCACCCGCTACTTCCACGCGGTAGCGTTGGCGCAACTGGCGGATGAGGTCACCGCCGTGAATGCCTTCAGGCACTTTGATCGCCGTCAGGCTGCACGAAGCGATGGCGTCATCGGGAACGAACAATTCCAAGCCCATTTCACGGATGCCGTCGCGCAACAAATTGCGCAACCGCCGATGACGCTCAAAGACGGTTTCCACGCCCTCGGCGAAAATCAAATCCAACGCAGCGTCCAAGCCGAACAGAAGCGTGACGGGAGGTGTGTAGGGATTTTGATGGCGACGCTGAAATTCCCGCGCCAAGCGGAAGTCCCAATAGTAGCGGGGCATTTGCGCCCGTTCCACCGCCTCCCACGCTGTCTCCCGCACCGCCACCAACCCAATGCCGGGAGGCGTCATCAAGGCTTTTTGCGACGCCGTTGCGACGGCATCAATTTGCCATTCGTCCATCGGCAACGGCATCGCCCCGAACCCGCTGACAGAATCCACGAGCAACAACGCGCCCCGCTCCTTCACGACTTTGGCAATCTCACGGACGGGGTTGACGACAGCGGTGGAAGTTTCGTTGTGGGTGAGCAAGACCGCCTTGAAGGGTTGCGGTGCTTTGTCCATCGCTTCGGCAACCAAATCGGGCGTCGCCGCCTTGCCCCACTCCACTTTCAGCCAAGTCACCTTCGCCCCGAAGCGTTCGGCAATTTCCCCGAAGCGGTCGCCAAACCATCCGACGCTCACCATCAGCACGGGATCGCCGGGCGAAAGGAAATTGACGACCATCGCTTCCAACATACCTGTGCCCGATGCGGGGAAGACGAAAACTTCGCCTGTGACGGCAAAAATCCGCCGCAACTTTTCCTGCAAGCGGGCGAACAATTCTTCGTAAGCGGGACTGCGATGGTTGATGACGGCGCGCACCATCGCCCGCTGCACTTGTGGCGGGATGGGTGTCGGACCAGGGACGAGCAACAGTTCCTTTTCGGCGAACATCGTCGTGCCTCCTTTGGTGCGAGAGTGTGGCGGGTTCGGGCAGACGCACGCAACAATTTTGGCAAACAAGAGGATGCCGACGGAAACTGTGGGGCGAAAGGAGCGATGAGTGATGCGACGATGGCTGTGGGGATTGGGAGCGTTGGCAGTGTTGGCGCTGATGTCGCTGGTCGCTGCGGCGCCAGCACCGAAGAAGCGTTACCGAATTGCTGTCGTGCCCAAAAGCGTCGCCTTTGATTTCTGGCTCGCCGTCAAGGCGGGCGCGGAGAAAGCGGCAAAGGAGGAAGGCGTGGAAATCATCTGGCGCGGTCCCAGCGACGAGACGGACATCGCAGGGCAGCGGGCGATTTTGGAAAACTTCATCACGCAACGGGTGGATGCCCTCGTCTTCGCGGCGTGCGATGCGAAAGCGATGGTGCCCGTCGCCCAAAAGGCATTGAAAGCGGGCATCAAAGTCATCACCATTGACTCAGGGCTTGACCCCGATGTGTCGCTGTGCTTCGTCGCCACCGACAACCTCAAGGGCGGGCGCATCGCCGCTGAAACGCTGGCGAAACTCATCGGCTATGAAGGCAAAGTCGGGCTCATCCCTTTCGTGCCTGGGGCGGCAACTTCCATCCAGCGGGAACGAGGCTTCAAGGAGGGGCTGAAAAAGTTCCCGAAGGTGCGGTTGGTGGCGACGCTGTATTCGCAGAGCGATGTGACGAAGGGGATGCAAGTGACGGAAAACATGCTGACGGCACATCCCGACTTGAAGGGCATTTTTGCGGCGAACGAACCTGGCGCCATCGGGGCGGCACGGGTGCTGAAGGCGCGCAACCTTGTCGGCAAAGTGAAACTTGTCGCCTTTGATGCCGCACCGACGGAAATCAAAGCGTTGGAAGAAGGCGTCATCCAAGCCCTCATCGTCCAGAACCCCTTCCGCATGGGCTACGACGGCGTGAAGATGGCGGTCAAAGCCCTTCGGGGCGAAAAAATTCCCAAGCGCATAGACACGGGCGTGAGCGTCGTGACGAAGGAGAACATGAACCGCCCCGACATCCTGCGCTTGCTTTACCCATTGGGCAAAAAGTGAGGCGCCATCGTGGCACTTTCGCTGCTATCCTTTGGGTGGTGATGGTGATGTTCGCCAAAATCAAATTCGCCGATGCAAGGGAAGAGGCGCGTGGGGTGATGGCATTGTTGCGGAAGGGGCGGGTGCGCCTTCACACCGTTCAGGAAAACGGGGAGGCGTTCTTCTTCGTCCCCGAAAGCGCCTTAGCGGTGTTGGACGAGTTGGGCGTCCAATACGAAGTCGTGGGGCGAGGCGGTTGGGATGCCGTTGTTCAAGCGCTACGAGGTGCTCTTGCCCGTAAGGTATAATGACGGCACGCCCATTGAGGAAGAAAAATTCCAGCAAACTTGGTTGGAAGCCCGCCAACAATTCGGTGGGCTGACCATAGATTTGCATCCGTTGCGAGGCATCTGGGTGCACGGAGAAACGGTGTATGAGGACGAACTTATCCGCCTCATTCTTGATGTTGACGACACCCCCGAAAATCGCGATTGGTTTCTCCGATGGAAGGAAACGCTCAAGGGGCGGTTTCAGCAGTTGGAAATTTGGATGGTCGCTATCTCCATAGAAGTCCTGTAGGGAGGCAACGAGGAGGTGCTGTCGGGTTGAAGTTGCTCATCACTGAAAACCTTGCGCCGTCGCAGTTGGAAGAGGTGCGCTTGATCGCACGGGAGCATTTGGTCGTTGCCACGCAGGAAAGAGACATTGCCCTTGCAGAAGCCGTTGATGCCGACATGGCGATGGTGAGTGCCTTCGCCCGCGAGGTGTTGGAAACAGCCAAGCAACTGAAATGGGCGCACATCCCTTGGGCGGGCGTGGACAACCTGTTGGACGCCATCCGAAAAACGCCCGCCGTCGTGACTTGTGCCAAAGGCGTCTTTGACGCCCCGATGGCAGACCATGTGTTCGCTTTGCTGCTGGCGCTCACCCGTCGCTTGGATGCCTTTTGGCGCTACCAAGTGGCGGGCGTTTGGCGGCGGGAGGTGACGGGTCCGCCCGTCACGGATTTGATGGGCAAGACGATGGGCATCGTCGGGCTCGGCAGCGTCGGACGGGAAGTGGCGCGAAGGGCATCTGTCTTCGGGATGCGGGTTTTGGCGGTCAAGCGCCGACCCGCTGCCCTTGCCGACGAACCCGTTGACGGGCTCTTTTTGGGCTACGAGGGTTTACGGTTGATGCTACCCGAATGCGATGTCCTCGTCATCACCGCTGCCTTGACACCTCAAACGAGGGCGCTCATCGGGCGCAACGAACTGGCATCTCTGAAACGGGGGGCATTGCTCATCAATGTGGCACGGGGAGCCATCGTGGACGAACAAGCCCTCATAGAGGCATTGCAATCGGGGCATCTTGCAGGGGCAGGTTTGGATGTCTTTGAAGACGAGCCGTTGCCGCCCGACAGCCCCCTCTGGCGATTGCCCGATGTCATCCTCACGCCTCATGTCGGCGGGCTCAGCGACCGAACCCGCCGCCGTAATTTTGAACGCTTCTTGGAAAACTTGCGTCGCTTCCTTGCGGGCGAACCGCTCGTCGGCGTCGTGGACAAGGAAGCGGGCTATTGACCTTTTCGCGGAGGTGACCGACGATGGCGGAGACGATCAGCATGGAGGAGTTTGCCAAACTGGACTTGCGGGCGGGCAAGATTGTCAACGCCCAGAAAGTGCCCGGCAAAGACAAGTTGTTGGTGCTGCAGGTGGACATCGGCACAGAGACTCGCACCGTCGTGGCGGGCATCGCCCAGGAGTTTGCACCCGAAGAGTTGGTCGGCAAGCAAGTCGTCCTCGTCGCCAACTTAGAGCCCAAACGCATCGGGGGCGTCGTCTCGCACGGGATGATTTTGGCGGCGGGCGAGGAAAAAGCCCTCGCCCTTGTCACCTTAGACCGCGAAGTCCCGCCGGGAACGAAAGTGCGATGATTGCGACTTACAACTTCCCCAACGCCTGCAGGGCGGTGCGGATGGCGGCGATTTCGGTTTCGTTGCAAGGCACAAGGGGAAGGCGGGGTTTGCCGACACGGAAGCCAACTAAATTGAGTGCTGCCTTGATGGGCGCAGGGTTGGGGCTGGTCGGCGGGAAGAGGGCGCGGATGAGGGGCATCAAGCGGAAGTGAATTTGTCGCGCCGTCGCCAAATCGCCCCGCTCCAACGCCGCAATCATCTGCTGGCATTCCTGCCCACACAAATGCGAGACGACGCTGATGACACCGACTCCGCCCAAAGCGACGATGTGGAAGGTGTCTTCATCGTTGCCGCTCCAAACGGCGAAGCCATCGGGGGCATTAGCGCAAATATCGGCGACTTGCTTGAAGTCGCCGCTGGCTTCCTTGATGCCGACGATGTTGTCTACCTCACGGGCTAACCGCAAAGTCGTGCTGGCTTCAATGTTGCGACCCGTGCGGGTCGGGATGTTGTAGAGGATGACGGGCAACGAAGTCGCTTGGGCGACGGTCGCAAAGTGCTGGAACAAGCCCTCTTGGTTGGGGCGGTTGTAGTAGGGGCAAACGAGCAAGATGCCGTCCACGCCGATGCGTTCCGCTTCCTTCGTCAACTCCACGCTTTCGGCGGTGTTGTAATTGCCCGTGCCCGCGATGACTTTCGCCCTTCCTGCCGCCACTTGCTTGACGACTCGGAACAATTCCAACTTCTCGTCATGGCTGAGGGTCGGAGATTCGCCCGTCGTGCCAGCGACGACGATGCCGTCCGAACCCGTTTGGATGAGGTGTTCCACCAAGCGCTCCACTTCGGCGAAGTTGATGCGCCTGTCGTCGTCAAAGGGTGTCACCATCGCCGTGATGACCTTGCCCAACGCCCGTCCGTCCTTTCCCATCCCGCATCCCTCCTTGTCGCTCCGATGGAGTGTCCCTTGCGTCCGCAGAGGGTCAGAGCGCCAACGCTTCTTGGCGCAATGCTCCGCCTACCCAAACCCATCGTTCTGCCGCCGCCCAAAGGGTTTCCAAATCGTAGTAGTCGCGCAAATCAGGGTTGAACAAGTGAACGATAACATCGTCGGCGTCCAAGATGACCCAGTTGGAACGAGGCTCTCCCGACCGACGCAAAAATAATCCCAACTCTTGCTTGGCACGCAACTCCATTTCCTCGGCGACGGCATCAATGTGCAAAGGGTTTTCGCAAGTGCCAATGACGAAGTAATCGGCAATCGGTGTCAAGCCACCCACTTGCAGGACGACGATATCGCCGACCTTTTTCTCGTCGGCGATGCGGCAGAAAAACGCCACCTTCTCCCACGCCGACGGGATAGGCTTCATTCAACCTGTCACCTCCGAACGATAAAGTCCGTGCTTGGCGATGTAATCGCACACGGCGTCGGGCGTCAGGTAGCGGATGGGTTCGCCCCGACGAACCCGCTCACGGATGGATAGGCTTCATTCAACCTGTCACCTCCGAACGATAAAGTCCGTGCTTGGCGATGTAATCGCACACGGCGTCGGGCGTCAGGTAGCGGATGGGTTCGCCCCGACGAACCCGCTCACGGATGAGGGTGGACGAAATGTCCACGCCAGGGATGGCGAGGGGCATGATGCGTTCCAAGTAATGGGCAGGCAACCGTTCCAATTGCTGCAGGTCGTAACCTGGTCGGGTGACGGCGATGAAGCGGCAAAGCCCAATCAGTTCGTCGCTGTCCTTCCAAGTCAAAATTTCCAGCACGGCGTCGGCGCCCGTGATGAGAAACAACTCAGCGTCAGGAAATTGCTGGCGCAACAGGCGCACCGTGTCCACCGAGTAGGAGGGACCGGGGCGGTCAATCTCCAAGCGGGAAACGACGAAGTGGGGGTTGCTGGCGGTTGCCAACAGGGTCATGGCGTAGCGGTGCTCGGCGGGGGTGACGGCGTAGGATTTTTTGTGGGGCGGTTGACCGCAGGGGACGAACATCACACACGCCAACCCGAAGCGATGGCGGGCTTCCTCGGCGGCGACGAGGTGCCCGTAGTGGATGGGGTCAAAGGTGCCGCCCATGATGCCGATGCGCTCCGTGTGCGACCACCTCCGTCGCCCCAAATTTTGCCACGCCCCGTCAAGAAGTGGGCAACCCTTTCCCCGCTTTCGTGGCAGATTTAAACCGCACATTTTGTTGCGAGGGGGCGATGGGAGATGGCGTCTCAAAAGGTGGCTCAAACGCCGAAAGGGGTGGAAGCCATCAGTTTCATTCGCCGACGGTTGAAAAAAGCCTACCCGAAGGCGACGACGGAGTTGCATTGGCGCAATCCCTTTGAGTTGCTCATCGCCACCATCCTTTCGGCTCAGACGACGGACAAGAAGGTCAACGAGGTCACGCCCATTTTGTTCTCCCGCTACCCGACGCCGCAAGCGTTGGCGCAAGCGAACCCTGCCGAAGTGGAAACCATCGTCCGACCGTTGGGTTACTTCCGCCAGAAAACCCGCACCATCATCAACGCCGCCAAGACGCTGGTGGAACGCTTTAGAGGCGAAGTGCCCCGCACGATGGACGAGATGCTCCAGTTGCCGGGCGTCGGGCGCAAAACCGCTGCCATCGTTTTGGGCACGGCGTTTGGCGTTCAGGAAGGCATCGCTGTGGACACCCATGTCCAACGCGTCGCCCGACGGTTGGGTTTGACGGCGCAAAAGCAACCCGAAAAGATTGAACGGGATTTGATGGCGCTGGTGCCCCGCAAAGAGTGGACTTGGTTCGGGCACGCCCTCACTTTGCACGGTCGCTATGTCTGCCTCGCCCGCAAACCCCAATGCGACGAATGCGTGTTAGAACCCCATTGCCCCAAAGTCGGGGTGAAGGCGGGAACGACAGCGAGTAGCGAATAGCGAGTGGCTGTTGGAGTGGCTATCAGCCACGACGAGGAACGGCAGCGACTGGCGACTGGTGATTGGCGACTGGGGAAAACGGCAGCGAATGGCGAGTAGTGAGGGCGAACGGCGGTTCGCCCTGAACAGCAAAAGGTCAACGGGTCAACCCTGCCATTCTCCTTCGCCCGCTTCAGGTTCGGACAAGACAGCCTTCAAGCGCTTCAGGAATTCGTCGGGAGGCTCAAAGCCTTCCAATCGCAACTCCTTTCGTTCGCGCCCATCCCGTCCGATGAACACGACCGTCGGCAAGCCCCGCACTTGAAAGCGCTTGGCGGCTTCGTTGGCGACAGGGTCTTTGCCCGTCGTCATGTCCACTTGCAAGGTGACGAACTGGCGAAGGACTTTCTGAACCTGCGGATCGGAAAAGGTCTTGTGCTCCAACTCTTTGCAGGCAAGACACCAAGTCGCCCAAAAGTCAATGACGACGGGTTTGCCTTGTTGACGCGCTTCCGCCAACGCTTGAGGCGTGAAAGGTTGCCAAGGGTGTTCGCCCTTCAGCCAACCGAAAGCGTAAGCCGATTGAACGCCGAAGTAAATGGCGGCGCCCAACAAGATGACGCCAAAAAGACGATTGACCCACAAGTTCCATTTGCCACTGCGCAACCGTTGGGCGGCGCCGACGAAAATCGCCAAAAGCAGGTAAGGCAACCCCAAACCCAACGAGAGGGTGACGAACAGGGCGAAAAGCGTCGTCGCATCCAGCAACGGGGCAGCGCCCAAAAGGGCGATGACGACAGGACCGACACACGGAGCGGCGACGACACCGATGAGCAACCCCATCAAAAATGCCCCGACCAACTTCAATGCGAACTGGGGCGCCCCGACCAATTGCACGCCTGTCTGAAACCCTTTCGCCGCCGATTGGGGCGTCATGAACTCAAAAGCGCCGAACATGCTCAATGCCAAAACGAAAAGGACGAGGGCAACGGTCAGCAGCACCCACCCGTTTTGCAGCACCGCCCCAAACATCGTCCGCGTCAGCGCCGCCACCAAACCCAAACTGGCATACATCGCTACCAAACCCAGCACGAAGGCGAGACCCAACAAGAAGCGCCGAACCAACACCCCTTCCGCCTGCCGACCGAAATAGCCGATGACGACGGGCACCATCGGAAAGACGCACGGGCTCAAGTTCATCAGCACACCGCCCAAAAACACCAAAATCAGCCCCAACCCCAAATGTCGCCCCATCAAAGCGTCGCCAATCATGCCGACCAAGCCACTTGACGACGAACGGGACGAACTTTTCTCGCTCCTTCCGTCACCCGATGGCGCGGGGGCTCCGCCTTTCAAGTCAGGTGGCAACCCCTTGAACACTTCGGCATTAACGGGCTTGACAGAAGCATCGGATGGCACGACTTCCACAGGCACGGTCACCGTCAGCGTTTTGGGCGGGAAGCAAGTTTTATCGTCGCAGGCTTGGTAGCGGAGTTGGAGGGTGAGGGTGTATTTGCCGACCTTCAGCGCCTTGTCCGCCCGCAAGAGGGCGGCAAAAGTCTGCTTGCCTTCATACAGCGGCAACTTTTGACCCAGCACTTCTTTGGTGACCGTCGGCGGATACCAAACCCGAACGACTTCAAACCCTTTCGGGGCGTCCACGCTCAGTTGCGTGGCGATAAAGCCTTTGGGCGGGTTGGGCGCTTGCAGGTGATAGCGCTCCTTGATGTCAGCGACCAAAGCGACGCGAAAAGTCGCTCCCTGCCGAACCTTGTCCACATCCAAAAATGCCGTCCCCTTGACGACTTCGGGCGCTTTCAATTGCGCCACTACGGCGCCGACAAACAACAACAGACCAAGCCACACAAGACGGCGCATCGTCATCACCCCGTTTCGGTAAGACGCAGCCATGCGCCAAAGACGCAAAACGCTCCGCCTGCGTTCCCGTCAGGAAAGTTCCAAGGCTTTGGCGAGTTCGTCGGGTTTGAAGCCGACGATAATCGTGCCATCAATGACCGTCACGGGCACCGCCCGAATGCCCATCCGCCACAGTTCGTCCATCGCCTTTGGGTCATCGGAGACATTGCGCTCAACGAAGGGAATGCCCTTTTGAGAAAGCCACGCTTTCTCTTGCTGACAAGCGCTTCAGCCCCGCGCCGTGTAGAGAATCACTTGCTTCGCCATCGTCGGTCACCTCCGTCCAAAAGTTTTGCACTGCCGTCAATCGCCCAACAATTCCGCCAACTCCACCCATTGCTGCCGTCGGGCGCTTTCAATGGCGCCGAAGACCATCGCCAGTGTCCGCAGGTTATCGCGGGCGCTGCATTCGGGTTCTCGCCCCTCCCGCACCGCCGACACAAACTCCACCAACACAGCCTTCGTGTCGGTGTAGGGGAGGGCATCCAGCGGGATTTCCCTTGCCGTCGCCTGATCGTCGGGAAAGGAACGGGCGTAAAGCAGACGCTCGCCGTCCCAAGTCAGGCTGCCCTTTTCGCCCTCTATGCGCCACTCCCCTTGCCAATCCGTCATCTTGCCGACGCTGCAACCGAGGGCGTGGTGGGTGACAAACATCCCGCCTTCAAACTCAAAGACGGCGGTATGACCGACATCGCCTTTGTGCCAGCCCCAAGGGGCGTTCCAAGTGTGCGCCCAAACCCGCTTCGGCTCGGCGTTCAGGACGAACCGCAAGGTGTCAAAGTGATGCACCGCCATCTCAATAAGCAAGGCATAGTCCATCGTGACATAGTGCGCGCCCCTGCCCCAAGGGCGGTAGAAACTGACGACGACCGTGCTAAGGGCACCCAACAACCCGTCAGCAAGCCACCGACGCATCGTTCGGGGCAACGCGCCGAAGCGGTAATTTTGGGCGACCATGTAAGGCAGCCTTGATTGCGCCACCATCGTGGCGATGCGCCTCGCCATCGCCCAATCCGCCCCCATCGCCTTCTCCGCCAGCACAGGCAATCGGCGTTCTAACGCCAACGCCGCAATTTGCTCCCGCACCATCGGGGGCGTCACATCCAGCACGAAGTCGGCGTCCACTTCCGACAGCGCTGCTTCCAGCGACGGGAAAAGTTGTTCGTCCCGCAAACTTAGTTGCGCCTTCGCTTGCTCCCGCCGCTCAGCGACAGGCTCAACGCACGCCACCAACGCCACCAACTCCGCCATCTCTTGACAAACCCGAACCCAATGCCGACCCCGACCGCCCAACCCGACCAACACGCACCGCAATGCCCTTTCTGCCATCATCGCCGCCTCCTTTCGTTGCTTCGCCGATGGCTCACGAAGTCGCAAAAAGGCGTTTGGCGCAGGTAAAACCGCAACGGTAACTCCTTCGCTGCCGTCACGCCGATGCGGGGCGTGACGGCGATGTCCTCTTCCGTGACGGAGATGGGTTCGTCGGGCATCGCAATCCAAAGTCGCTCGCCCTTTGTCAAGTCCCAACCGTCCAACCGCAAGTCAATCGCCATCGCTCGGCACAGTTTGCCAGGTCCTGTCGCAGGCAACGGGTCATCGCGCCCCAGACGATTTCGCATCAGCGCCAAACCTTCCGTCGGCATCAACGCTCGGATTAAGACGGCGCTGGGGACACCCTCAGGTTCGGTCACGGCGTTCAGGCAGCAAACTTGGTGCAGGCGATAGACATACGCGTGTCCCGGCGGACCGAACATGCTTTTGTTGCGGTTGGTCTTGCCCCGATAGGCGTGGTTAGCGGGGTCGTCGTGTGCCAAGTAGGCTTCCACTTCCACGATGATGCCTGCTGTGATGCCCTCGTCCGTTTCCCGCACCAACACCTTGCCCAGCAACTCTTTGGCGACAGCGACAGGGTTGCGGTCGTAGAAAGAACGGGGCAACGGTTCGCCACGCTTCATCGCCACCACGCCTTAGCGCACCAACTTTTCAAAGCGCGGGTCGCCCCGAAGGGAACGCAAATCGTCATCCTTTTGCGCCAGCGCTTTCAAGTTCGGGTCGCGTTGCAGGGCAATTTCCAATTCCTTCAGCGCCCCCTCTTTGCGCCCCAATAGCGCCAGATAGCACGCCAAATCGTAATGAAGCACGGCTTGGTCGGGGAAGCGTCGGATGGCTTCCTGCAACACTTCAGCGGCTTTTTGCAAGTCACCCTTCCGACGCCAACGGGCGGCTTCCGAAAGGCGCGCCCACGCCAGTTTCATCGTCAGCAACCGCCGCAGTTCCTTGACGGGTTCGGGATGGTCGTCAACGCGCAAGTCAATGTAGCGGTCATCAAAGCCGCCATAGCCACCACCTTTGCGGACGACGAGTAACGCCGCACTTTGTTTGCCCCGCGCATCGCCGCCCGCTGATTCGCCCGCTTCCAACGCCGCCATCAACCGCTCCGCCAATTCGCCCTTTGTGTTCTCAAAGGCTTGCGCCATCGCCTTGACAACCTGTTCGCCCGCCAAGATGTTGCCCTGAACGGCGTAACCTTTCCCGACGAGATGCCCCGCCCAAGGCAGGCACTTTTTGCCCGTGAAGGCGATTGCCCTTCCCTTTGCGTCCACGATGCCGACTTGCCGATGCTCGCGGTCTTTGTCTTCCGCCAAGAGGCGCTTCAGCACCTGTTCAGGCGTCAAGCCCTTCCGCAGCAACGCCAACCCTTTCGGTCCGTAAGTCGTGTTGGCGAAGGCTTGGGTGGCGATAGCGCCCACGCCCGCTTGGGCGTAAGGGACGACGGCGCCGACCGCCAAAACCCGCGACGCCACCGCCACGCCCAAATCGCCCGTCTTGGGGTCAAAGGCGACGATGGAGAAAGTGCCCGATGTCGGCGATGTCAAGGGTTGACAAAAAGCGAGCAAAGTCAAACCCAGACAAACGCCCACGCCTTCCCGCAATTGCCGTCACCTCCTCGCTCAAGTTGCAACCTGTCAAGAGGCTTAAGGGTTCGCCTCGCGATAGGCGATGGGGTTGCCTTGTAGGTCAACGAGGCGGACGCAGAATTCCCAACCGCCACCGCCTTGCGTGACTTTGAGCAGCAAGCAATTGACGCCCTTTCGCAATTGAACCCGCACGCGGTCTTGGTCAACGGTCAAGCCCCGCATCCCGCCGAATTGGTGCACCAATTGCCCGTTCAGCCAAACCTTCACGCTGTCATCGCTGCCGATGCGCAACTCGGCGTCCATGTCATTGTCCACGACGAATTCGGTGTAGGCATAGCAGGCAACCCATTCGGTCTGGCGGAAAAATGGCGTCAAGTCCACGACGCCCTGCGGGTCGGTGACGCGGATTTCCCGCCAGCGCAGCGAGCGGTTGTCCACACGAACGGTTTCCAGACGCAAAGGCGCAAGGCTCGTTTCGTCTATGAAGGCTTGGTCAAAGGCACGGTTGTCGGGATTGGGGAGCGGACCAAGCAGCCACCAATGGCAGAGGAAGCCTTGCGAACGGGGGATAGATGAAGGGTCTTCACCCAACCGCACCAGCAATTGTGCCGCTCGGTTGCCCACCTCGCGGGGCGGACGCAGGGACAAAACACGCCGTGCCAATGCGGTCGCATCGGTCTTTTTGCCTTGACGCATCAGCGTTTCAGCGATGGCGACGGCAGCGAGTAGGGCTGCGCGGGGTGGGCTGGGTTGCTGCAAGTAGCGCTCCACGAGGGGAAGGGATTGCGGGTCGCCGACGAGGGCGAGACCGTTCAACGCTCGGTTGCGTAACTCCAGCAAGTCGTTTTGTTCGGCGAGTTGTAACGCCCGTTCAAACATTGCCCGTGCTGGCGTTATCTCGCCCTTGCGTGCCCGTCGTTCGGCGAGGCTCAAGTAACTGCGCAAGGCAACGCTTTTGATGGCGTCCGAACCTTTCGTCGCTGCTTCCCAAAGCACGGGTTCAAAAGTCGGGTCGTCCAATTCGCCCATGAGGGTCAATGCGGTCGTGCGGATTTCGGGGTTTGGGTCAGTGGCAGATTGACGGAGTAACTGGGATGCCGTCGGTTCTTTGCGGGCGACAAAGACGCGCAAAAGCATCACCCGTTGGGTTGAGTTGGCGCGCTTCCACATTTCTTGCAAGCCGCGTGAAGCATCCCGATGGCGGTAAGCGACGAGGGCGTCAAAAGCAGTTTGGCGGACGGTGATTTCGGGCGCATCCAGTGCGGACACCAAAAGGGGCAAGGCTTTTGCCGTGCCTGTTTTGCCTAAGCCCAGCAAAGCGGCACAGCGTTGGTGTTCGTCTTTGGCGAGTTGAAGGGCGCGCTCAAAGGCATCGGCAGCGAGGGAAACTTGCCCACGCTGAAGGAGCAAGTCGCCAGTGCGCACCAGCGCATCAAAAGCGGTCGGAACGCCTTGCCGAACGGCATCCGCCAAAGTTGCGATAGTTTTCGCATCACCGATGCGCCCTAACGCCGTCGCCGCCACCGCTTTCGTCTCGGCGTCGCCCGATTTCAGCATCGTCAGCAAAACGGGAATGCCTTCGGGTCGTCCCATCTCGCCCAATGTCGCCAGCAAGTCCCGCAGCCATGTGCCCTTCGCATTGACGGCAGCGTTGGCGACAACTTTGGCAGCAGCGGGCGAACCGATTTGCTTGAGGACACCCAACGCATCGTGGCGAACTTGCTCGTCATTGAGCAAAGTCGCTAACGAAGGCACGGCGTCTTCGGTGGCGCAGAGGCTGAGGGCATGCAGGGCGACTTTGCGAACAGGCAATGGTCGGTCGGGTTTGGTCAGCGCCAACAGGGCACTAACGACTTCGCGGCGGTCTTCGGCGTTGGGTTGTGTGGCACGGGCGGCGATGGTCTCCAGAACGATTTGGGCGGCGCGTTGAACTCGCCAATCTTGGTGCGTGAGGAGAGGGGCAAGGTGCGGGATGAGTGTTGCGCCCAACTTGGGGGCGCGCTCCATCGCTTGCAGGCGGGTGGCATTGTCGGGGCTTTGAAGTTGCTGCAGCACTTCGGTCAACTCGGAAGGCACTTGGGCGACCGCCACCGTCGCCATCAACGCCACCAACAGCCAACCCTGTCGCACAACCGATCACCCCTCGTCCGCGCTTTTGTTTGCCTGCCACCAATTTAACGCAGGGCAGTTGGCGTGTTACGATTTAGGCGGCGACAGCGCTGAGGCGATTGCTGGGCGTTGCCTTTGGAGGTGATGGGTGATGCGCATCTCGGTGACAGTGAACGGGCGGCGTTACTCCCACGAGGTAGAACCTCGCCTGCTCCTCGTGCATTACCTTCGCGATGTCCTCGGCTTGACAGGCACTCATATCGGCTGTGAGACGGGCGTTTGTGGCGCTTGCACCGTTTTGCTCAACGGTCAAGCCGTCAAGTCGTGCATGCTTTTCGCCGTGCAAGTGGACGGGCAGGAAATCACGACGATTGAGGGCTTGGCGTCCGACGGGCAACTTCATCCCGTCCAGCAAGGTTTCTGGGAGAAGCATGGCTTGCAATGTGGCTATTGCACGCCGGGGATGATTTTGGCGGCAGTGCAACTGCTGCAACGCAACCCCAACCCGACGGAAGAGGAAATTCGCCACGCCCTCGTCGGCAACTTGTGCCGTTGCACGGGTTACCAGCAAATCGTGGAAGCCGTCCAATGGGCGGCGGAGAGGATGAGGGAAGGACGCACCTAAAGAGGCGACCGAAAAAGTCGCAAGGTCAAGGGCGCTCACAAAAGGCGCTCCGATAACAAATTTGAGGGAGGTGAGAAGTCATGCCCAAATTGATCGGTCAACCCTTCAAGCGGGTGGAAGACCCGCGCTTGATCACGGGTGAAGGGCGATATGTGGACGATGTGCAACTGCCCCGAATGTGTTACGCCGCTATCTTGCGCAGCCCTTATGCCCACGCTCGCATCCGCAACATTGATGCCAGCAAAGCGTTGCAGACACCAGGCGTCGTCACCGTCATCACGGGCAAAGACATCTTGGGCAAAATTGGACCGCTCCCTTGTGCGGCGCATCCCGTCCCTGAAATGAAGATGCCGACGCATTATGCGTTGGCGGTCAACAAGGTTTACTTCGTCGGTCATCCCGTCGCCGTCGTCGTCGCCGAAGACCGCTACCTTGCCCGCGATGCGCTGGACTTGATTGAAGTGGACTACGAGGAACTTCCGCCCGTGACCGACCCGCAAAAGGCGCTGCAGCCTGATGCCCCAATCATCCACGAGGACTTGGGCACTAACTTGGCGTTTGAGTGGAAGATTGAAGGCGGCGATGTGGACGCTGCTTTCGCCCAAGCCGAGGTCATCGTTCGGCAAGAGTTTGTCAACCAGCGGCTAATTCCTGTGCCGATGGAACCGAGATGCGTCCTTGCCGAATGGGATGCGGGCAATCGGTTGCTGACCATTTGGACTTCCACGCAAATCCCGCACTTGGTTCGCTCGCTGGTGGCAGGCATGCTCAACTTGCCCGAAAACCATGTCCGCGTCATTGCGCCCGATGTGGGCGGCGGGTTCGGGCAAAAGTTGCAGGTGTATGTGGAAGAGGCGCTGATGGGCTACTTGGCGATGACTTTGGATCGTCCTGTCAAGTGGACGGAGACGAGGCGGGAAAACTTCATGGCGTCCATTCACGGGCGCGACCAAATCGGCGTGATGGAGTTGGCGCTGAAACGAGACGGGACGATTTTGGGCTTGCGTTACGAGGTCATCGCCGACATGGGCGCTTACTACCAATTGCTGACGCCCGCCATCCCGACCTTGACAGGCTTGATGCTTTGCGGCGCCTACAAAATCCCCGCCGTGCGCATGACCAAAAAGGCGGTTTTCACCAACAAGATGTGCACCGACGCCTATCGTGGGGCGGGACGCCCTGAAGCGACTTTCCTGCTGGAGCGGATGATGGACTTGGCGGCGAAAGAGTTGGGCATGGACCCTGCCGAAATCCGACGCAAAAACTTCATCCCGCCCGATGCTTTCCCTTACACGACCCCGCACGGCATCACTTACGATTCGGGCAATTACGAAGCGGCACTCAATCGGGCGTTGGAGTTGGTGGAGTATGAGAAGTGGCGGAAGGAGCAGCAGGAAGCCCGAAAGCAAGGGCGCTATATCGGCATCGGCATCTCGTCGTATGTGGAAATTTGCGGGATGGGTCCGTCCAAAGCGATGCCCGCAGGCGGTTGGGAAAGCGCAACGGTGCGCGTTGAGCCTTCGGGCAAAGTTATCGTCTTGACAGGTGCTCACCCGCACGGACAAGGCGAAGAGACGAGTTTCACCCAAATCGTCGCCGAAGAGTTGGGCGTCGCACCCGAAGATGTGATGGTCATTCACGGCGACACGGAGAAGGTGCAGTATGGCATCGGCATCTTCGGCAGTCGCGGCTTAGCGGTCGGCGGCACTGCCGTTTACATGGCGGCGCAACGGGTCAAGGAGAAGGCGCGCAAGATCGCTGCCTTCCTGCTGAATGTCAGTGAGGCGGAAGTGGAGTCCCGTGATGGCACTTTTGTCAATCGCAACGACCCAAGCAAGTTCGTCACCTGGCAGCAAATTGCCCAAGCCGCTTACGACCCCAAAAACTACCCGCCCGACATGGAGCCAGGTTTGGTAGCGACGGCGTTTTATGAGCCGAGCAACTTCACCTTCCCATCAGGCACGCACATTTGCGTCTGCGAGGTGGACATTGAGACGGGCGAGGTGAAAATCCTGAGGTATGTGGCGGTGGACGATTGCGGCAAAGTTGTCAACCCGCTTTTGGTGGAGGGGCAAATCATCGGCGGCATCGTCCAAGCCTTCGGACAGGCGATGATGGAGCGGTGCGTTTACGACGAGAATGGGCAATTGCTGACAGGCGAATTGCTTGACTATGCCATCCCCAAAGCCCACAACGCCCCGAAAATCGTCGTGGATCGGGTGGAAACGCCGTCGCCCGTCAACCCGTTGGGTGCGAAAGGCGTGGGCGAGGCAGGCACTATCGGCGCCACCCCCGCGTTCATCAACGCCGTCTGCGATGCCTTAGAACCTCTGGGCATCCGCCACATTGACATGCCCTTGACACCTGCCCGCGTCTGGCACGCCATCCAAAAAGCCCGACAGCCGTAGCAAGGGACATGGGACAAGGGGCACGGGACAAGTTTGGTTTGTCACTCGCTTGAAGGTGAGGGACGATGGAAGAGATGACGCCGCGCATGCGGTTGGCAACGGAGTTGCTTCGGGATGCGCAAACTTTACTGGCAGCGGGTTCATTGCGGTCAGCGATGTCCCGTGCCTACTATGCCGCTTACCATGCCTGCGTGGATGCGTTGGAGCGACGAGGTTACACACCGAGACATTTCTTGGGTCGGCGAGGTGTCCCTGCCGACCGTTGGGAACACGGAATCGTGCATGCCGAGTTTTATCGTCTTATCGTTCGGGAAGGGCAATTGGTAGAAGAGCGGTTAGGGCGAGCCTTGTTGTGGCTGCATGAGCGTCGGATTGAAGCGGACTATCGTCCTGAAGTGGCGATCACGCCTGAGCGGGCGCAAGAAGCCGTCCGACTGGCGGAAGAATTGGTGACCACTCTTCAAAGGCTGGTGATGTGAGATGGATCGTTCTTTGATGGACTGGACGATGACGCCTGCTGTCGCTGCGGAGCGGTTGATGCGGGAACTCAAAAACCAGTTCCCACAAATTCGGGCAAAGGTGCTGCCGCAATTGTTTGCCGACGAGGACATCGGCGTGGAAATCTATGCGCCCAAAGACATCTGGCAAGAGGTGGACATGAGGGCGGCGGAATTGAGCCTGCAAATCCAGTTGGAGACGGGCATCTTCGTCTTGCCCTTCGTCTATCCGATGGAAAGCGAAAGCGAAAAGCGGAGGTGATGGGCGATGTTTCCCGCACCTTTTGAGTATCATGCGCCGACGACGCTGCAAGAGGCGTTGCAATTGCTGGCGCAACACGGCGATAACGCCAAAGTCTTGGCAGGCGGGCAAAGTCTGGTGCCGATGATGAAGATGCGCTTGGCGATGCCTGCCGTCGTCATTGACCTGAACCGCATCGCCGAACTTTGTTACATCCGCGAGGAAGGCGAGGTCATTGCCATCGGAGCGATGACGCGCCATTACGAAGTGGAAACTTCCGAGTTGCTGAAACGCCGTTGCCCGCTGCTTTCAGAGTGCGCCGCTCACATCGGCGATGTTCAGGTGCGCAACCGAGGCACCATCGGCGGTTCGTTAGCCCACGCCGACCCCGCTGCCGATTACCCCGCTGCCATCCTTGCCTGCGATGCGGAGATCAAAGTCGTCAACACAAACGGCGCCGAGCGAGTCATCAAAGCGACCGACTTTTTCGTGGATTTGTTTGCGACGGCGCTGCAGCCGAACGAATTGATCACCGAGGTGCGCGTCCCCGCCTTTGCGCCCAAGACAGGTAGCGCCTACCTGAAGATGGAGCAACTGGCATCGGGCTTTGCGCTGTGCGGCGTGGCGGTGAAGGTGACGCTGGATGGTGGTGTCATCCAAGATGTCCGCGTCGGCATCACGGGCGTGGCGCCCAAAGCCTACCGAGCCATCGCTGTGGAAGATGCCCTGAAAGGCAAAACGCCTGACCCATCCACCATTGAGCAGGCATCCCAACACGCTGCCGATGGCATCACGCCGCTGGAAGACATTCACGCCGACGCTGCCTATCGGGCGCATCTGGCAAAAGTGCTGACGAAGCGGGCACTTCTGAAAGCCATAGAGCGGGCGCAAGCATAATGAACGGGGCGAGGGGCGTGGGACGAGGGACGGAACGGGATAGGATGAGTTCTCCCGAATTTCGGAGGGTGGCTCTCCTGAGCCAACGCCCTTTTCAATCGGTGCGCAGAGGCGCACCCTCCGAACAATGAAAATTGGCGCATCTGAGTGCGCCCTTTGAGGTGAAACGCCATGAAGGTTGAGAAGTTGGTCGTCACGGGCGTCATCAAAAATGGCGTCGTCGTGCCTGAAGGGGAGTTGCCTTTGCCCGAAGGCACCCGCGTGGACATCGTCTTCCCGCCCGGCTACGATGACATCCCCGAAGAGTTCTGGCAGGAGATGGCGATGTGGGAGCGAGCCAGTGACGAAGACTTTGCCCGCTGGATTGCAGAGATTGAGGGGGAGCAGCGATGCGACGAGGAGAAATCTGGTGGGTGAGATTGCCGCCTTCCGACGGACACGAACAGGCAGGCGAGCGCCCTGCAATCGTCCTGCAGGACGATGCCTTCATTGCGACCCTGCCAATGGTGCTTATCGTGCCCTTGACAGGTGCCTTGCATGCGGCTCGGTTTCCAGGGACTTTGGTCATCCAGCCTGACCCACGCAACGGTCTCCTTCGCCCTTCCGTTGCCCTCGTCTTTCAGATGCGGGCATTGGACAAGCACCGCTTCCTTCGCCGCATGGGCGAATTAGATGCGGCGACCCTTTCGCAAATTTGGGCGTTGCTGGACAACTTGCTGGGTCGGTGAGGGAAGGTGAAAGTGCAAGGTCAATGGCAATTTGAAGCGGAACGGGAATTGGTCTGGCAGACGCTGACTGACCCGAACATCGTCGCCCAATGCATCCCCGGCTGCGAGAAGATGGAACCGACGGGCGACGACACTTACTTGGCGACGATGGCGGTCGGGGTCGGTTCTGTCAAGGGGCGCTTTACCGCCACCATCCGCCTGACCGACCAGCAATTCCCAGAGCGTTATCGGCTCATCGTGGAGGCGAAAAGTTCTGTCGGTTTTGTCAAGGGCGACGGCATCATCGCCTTGCAAGAGGTTGCCGAAGGGCAAACGCAAGTGAGCATTGACGGAGAGGTGCAAATCGGCGGGACGCTGGCGTCCGTCGGCAGCCGACTCCTTCAAGCCGCCGCCAACGCCCAACTCAACCGCTTCTTTGAGGCGATGCGCCAGCAAGTCGCCCAGCGAAAAGGGACGACGGCAGCGCCCGAAGAGTTGA
>Ga0080007_1069033_pt1 | contig 21496 bp, 24 predicted proteins | sample OctOCTMetagenome_FD_69210 | JGI IMG/M metagenome (GOLD analysis project Ga0080007, IMG submission 69210) | Hot spring and microbial mat streamer communities from Octopus Spring Streamers, Yellowstone National Park, USA - OCT_B (SPADES... | ecosystem: Environmental > Aquatic > Thermal springs >...
TGCATCTAGCGAATCCCCTCCTAATTCTCGGCTTTACCTTCCTAGCCCTTCCCCTCAGATATCTCTTCCTCCAATTCTCCATAATCGAATAAGCTGTTCTGATAACAGAGTCTACCCAATGCTGCGTAGGGGTTATCCTTCATAAGCTCATCCCTGAGGCGTTTCTTGAAAACCCTGTCCCTCGGAATTATTGGGATCCTTATCTTCAAACCCATATTAGTGGTTAGTTTTCTACCCCTTCTAACAAGCTCTTGGAAGCAATATCTCCACTTGATACTATCCCAGATCATATCTATAGCCTTCTGAAGAGCCTTAACATACCATGTTATAAGCTTCGAGACCTTATCATCCCTTATAGGCACAGAATATGATCTCACAAGCTCAGGGATCTGGCAAACCTCCTTAGGTCTCAGCAAAATCGCTCCATAAAATGATATATCAACCCCTATAAACTTTTATGAAACCAAAAATAGTTTTTTAGGCATCTAGAAACCCGTATATAGACCTGCTGAAACAGCATCCTACTCCATTAAGCTTAAAGCGTTTCCTCTCAGGGTGGGGAGAAGGTCAGATTGCAGTATAATTGTTATATTTATATCATTTTCTATCTAGAGGATATATGATAGACGGGGGATCTGTTTGAAGAGGATATCACTATTAGTATTGGCAATGCTCTCCTTAGCCTTTGGAGCTGTTATTGCATATTCCATTCTATATGTATATCCTTATCAGAGGGGATACAAAGCTTCGGAGGGGCAGAATTACCCAGCAGCCTTGGCCCAGACTATGACTATAGTGCCTGAGATTACACAGAGTATTTCCCCAGGCAATATTACAGGCTATACAACTTCTTCACCGGCTGTTCCAATAGCTGCTGTGGAGGTTCAGCAGCTATCGTCGAGTATAGATATTGCTATGGGTTCTATCTATCAGAGAGCTGAGATCTCGAATATATCTATATCTGATGGGAAGATATATCTTAGCCTGAGGCTGATAATAGGTGGTGTCTCTAATTTGACGCGTGACATATCGATCTCTAGGATCTCTCTAACCCCAACTCCCTTTCCGCTTGGGTGGAATGGCTCTTCATGGGTCTATGGCGATGATGAGGCTAGATGCCTAGCTAGGATCCCCATACCTCTTAAAGTCACTTCATATAAATATAGAGTATCATATATAGATAATAAGACAGCGACAATCGATCTCGAGATAAGTATTGGCAGGGAGAGGGGTACGATATATGGGCCATATACTCTATCTATATTGATAAAACAGGGAAACACATATATAAATATAACGAGGGATATACCTCTAGGAGGATATGTAGAGCCGAGAGAGCCGCCGCCTACAGAGATCCTAGAGAAGATCTCTAGATGCAGATAGAGGAAACGTTATTATGAGATCCAAAGGTAAAGAAGAAGATCTATCTGGGCTAGCTCTTAAAATCTACATATATCTCCTCGAGAACCAAGAGGCTGGGCCGAGGGAGGTTGCAAAAGAGCTGGGGATAGCCCCTAGCTTGGCATACTACTATCTAAGAAGATTTGAAGAGATCGGTATAGTTGAAAGGGATCCCTCCAAGGGTGTGTATAGAATTAAGAGGAAGATAAAGATCAAGGGCTACCTATATATAGGAAATAAGCTGATTCCAAGACTACTCATATATGGAGCCTTCTTTGCAGGACTATTGATCCCCGAAACAGCATCCCTCATACTAGGCATCTCCGAGGCAACACCAGAGCTATTGCTAGCGATGATCACGTCAGCATGCGCATCATCCATATTTATCACAGAGGGTTTAGTGGCCATGAAAAATCTCTCAAAGAAAGGTTAAGTCAGTACTATAAAACGCTCTCTACGTACCATGAAAGCGATAAAATATTTGGAAATAATTAAACAAACTATAAAGTATCGACAAGCAAAGAAAAATGCTTTGGGAAAAGATGTAGAACCTCTATACTCAGAGCCGTCTCCACACATCACACATCAGAAGGCTCCTTTCATCACACCACTTTATATTAACTTCCATATATTTTAATCCCTCCAAATTGAAGCTCTGGTAGCATTATATGAGCTTCCAAGAACTATCTCAGAGATTTTTAAATGGGATCTATGTAAGTATATACTAACTATTGAACTATATAAATACATATAAATACTATGTTAAAAATCTTCGATATAGATCATTATGAAATGCAAAGCATTAAGAAAACACTTCTAGTTTGATATTTTGCTCCTTTGAGGCGAGAGAGACTAGAGGAACATTATTATTAAGGCTATAATCAACATGGATAGATATACTAGGGGGTTCCACCTAGCTATTTTGAACCCATCTAGAGGGGGTATTGGGATTAGGTTGAAAACTGCTAGGACGCTGTTCACATATTTAATAGCGATGAACAATTGGAAGAGGGTCGGTATCGGGATTGCCTGAAAGGCCTTCGCACCTACTAGGCCGGCTATGGAGATGACAATGTTTGTTGCGGGGCCCGCCATTGCTATGAGTCCCTCGCTTGTTGTCCCGCCAAAGATTGTTCTTACCCCCCAATAGCTGCATCTAATACCCACATAGCCTGGTGCAGCTATTACAAAGGGCATTCTGGTGCCTAGGAAGTACAGGAGTGATGAGAGCAGGCCGAAGATCGATGTTATGAGAAGGCCTAGGGAGGATAGTGTGAACCTTGCCTGGCACCCTCTTGCAGAGGCTATATATCTATGAGCTAGCTCGTGGAATGTGAATCCTATCACGATTGCTATTAAGTAGCTTGGAATCGACCCTAGGTGTATGAGTCTCTCTATATCTGAGAATCCGTTGAAAACAGCCATTAGAGATGCAATTGCGAGACTCCATGATATGGATTCAGAGAGCCACTCAGGATCTCTTAGCCTTAGCATTGCCCTCATAGCTATAGAGGGCTAAAGAACCTAAAAATATAACCTCTAGCCACTAGTCTCCCCAAGCTGCTGAGACCTATGCCTAGCTCTGATGGCTCTTTGATGCTGAGACTCTCCCTTGATCCACTTTTCGCTCCAATTCCTCACAGCCCTTATAACTGTCTTCAAATCCCTGCCGGCATCTGTTAATGCGTAGTAGTGCCTCCTACCATCACATATCCTTTCCACAAGCCCCGCGCTTCTAAGCTCTTTAAGAGCCTTTGAAAGTGTTCTACTGCTAATTCCAGGCATGCTCTCTAACAGCTCGTTAAATGTCTTTGGACTTGATAATAGCCTATCTATTATCACTAGTCTCCACGGCCTGCCAAGGATCCTCCAGGCCTTCGTTACTGGGCATTTATCCATATAGGGCTCCTAAATATATTAGGGGTAGAAACACTAATATTTCAAATACTATACCTTATTTCTATTGAGACGTTGAATGGTTAAGAAGCTACTATAGCCACTATAGCTAGAAAGCCATTAGCACAACTCCTGCCAGGGCTATCGCAGCTGCGGAATAGCCCCTCATACCAGGATCCTCCATGGTTCTCTTAGAAAACACCCTAGTTAGAGATGTAGCAACGACAGGGCGTATATTCTGGAGGGGTGTCACAACACTAGCCCCCAGCCCCACTAGAGCGTAGTATCTAGCGATCTGGCCTATAGATGCGAGGATCCCAGCTACAGCTACAATTAAGGATTCCTTATCGAGACTCCAGACAAGCTTGGAACCTCTTGAGAATCCCATCTCAGCTATAAGGCCAACGCTATATGCTATTAAAACCCCTGCAAAGGGATCACCGCCATATATGTTTCCAAGCCTGCTTGTGAATATGGCAAGGGCTAGGCCTGAAGATGCTATAAGCCCGGCTAAGATCCCCCTTGGACTCCTTCTGAACTCCCTTCCCCACGCTATTAAAAGGGCTGAAACAAAGATCAATGCAGATCCCAGGCCTCTCCATAGGGTTATCTCCTCACCAACTAAAAAACCTAGAGAAGCTCCTATAACGATGCTGAGGGTAAGCAATATGCTAGCCCCACCAGCACCTACGCTCCTTATAGCAGTGTAGAGGAAGGATCTCCCAATGCTGAAATTCATGAAACCAGCAACTATATATAGGAGAATCGATTGAAGGGATATAGGTTTAAAACCCCAAAAAATTAGTGAGAAGCAGAGCACTAATGGATATCCTGATGCGAGGGAGAGCATCGTCATGGCGTGGGTATCCAACCTAGACCTAGACCCCCTTATAACAACATCGTGAGCCCCAAACAATATACCTACGGACACTCCGACGAGATAGAATGTAATGTTATCCAATCTCTAGCCACACTCCTCTACCGAAAAACAACCTCCGTATATCCATCATCTAGAATGCCACAAACGTTAAAAGCAATGGAGTCTCCACCGCTGTATCTGCATCCTAACCAAGGATAAGAGCGCATATTATAAGTATTTAAATGTCTCGCAACATTATATAAAGCTCAATATCCCTGTTATACAGGATCTAGGTTTCGCAAGGCTTGATATCAAGCTCTACTGCCTCGGCTTAATAGTCTCGGGAGGGTTTCACACCAACACATAATATATTTAGCCCCTACTGATTCAGAATAGCCCCAGCTCACACACCTTTTCTCAATGGGACAGCTGGTAAACGTGGGAGGACAAGCGGGAACCCATACCCTGGATATTCATTTATGCTACGAACTATCTAATATGGAGCGCAAAATAATAGGGAGAGGTAATTATTGTGTAATTTATATTATGACATGGGTTCTTCTATGACATCCTTTGCTATCTTGGGGAAAAACCTTTTCACAATGAAAACAATATTTTAGCGGAGATATCAGTGATTGAAGTGGTGGGAGACTCTCTCTATATTGGATGTTTTGAGGCCGAGGATCTTGCAAAGCGTTTTGGAACTCCTCTCTATGTCTATGATGAGGAGTTGATCAGATATAATTATTCAAGGCTTTTAAGGGCTTTTCGATATAAATGGCTGGAGATCCTCTATTCATGCAAGGCTAACAGCAACCCATGGATCCTCTCGATCCTCAGGGATCTGGGGAGTGGTCTAGACGCGGTATCCCCTCTAGAGGTGCTTTTAGGCATTAAGCTGGGGTTTCCAAAGGATAAGATCCTGTTTACCGGTGTTAACGTCTCTGATGAGGAGATGCTCTTTATTAGAGGAGAACTTGGCGTGATGATCAATATAGACTCTCTATCACAGCTTGAGAGGTACGGGAGACTCTTCCCCGAAACCAAGGTATCGATAAGGATCAACCCTGGCTTTGGTAGAGGTCATCATAGGTACACCATAACAGGTGGGATCACTAAGTTTGGCATATATCCCTCCCAGATCGAAAAGGCGATCGAGACATCTAGGAAATATGGGTTAAAAATAGCCGGGCTCCACATGCACATAGGTTCGGGCATCTACGATGTAGAGCTATATCTAAAAGGGCTAGAGATCCTCCTAAACATCGCCACCAGATTGGGCGGTATAGAATTCATAGATATAGGAGGGGGTCTAGGGATACCATATAGACCTGGTGATAGGGAGATGGACATAGATCTTCTGGGATTCAAGGTTTCTGAGCTCCTCGAAGAGTTCACTAGAAGATATTGGGAAGTGAAGCTTAGAATAGAGCCTGGAAGATATATAGTTGGGAATGCGGGAGTCCTGCTAACGAGGGTAATAGATGTTAAAGAGATCGAGCACGCAGGGGAGAAAAAGCTATTCATAGGCGTTGATACTGGTATGAACCACCTCATAAGACCTGCTCTATACGATGCATACCATGAAATAATTCCTGCTAGGGGTTCTAATAGGCCTAGAGAGGTTATTGCCGATGTGGTTGGAAATATCTGTGAGAGTGGTGATATCCTAGCTAGGGATAGACGCCTACCGAGAATCGAGGAGGGCGAGATCCTAGCAATACTTGATGTGGGGGCATATGGATATTCTATGAGCTCGAATTACAATCTAAGGCCGAGACCTGCGGAGGTGCTTATTAGCGGATGTAGTGTTAAGCTGATTAGGAGGAGGGAGACATTCGAGGATCTTATTAGAACAGCTGAGCTCGAATCATTAGCTAGTAGATAAGATATTAGGAGGATGCTTATTTAAAAAGATACTCGATTTCTGATTGTTTATTGCTTTGCCAGCATAGAGAGTATCTTTTCTTTTATAGCCTCGATTCCTGTGGATCCTCGATCCTTGTCTAGGGTGCTCCGACTAACAGCATGCTCTAGGATCTTGAGGTATATATCTATGGCATCCCTTATTAGATCGCTCCTATTTTTATACCCTGTTTTTCTCATTAGATCATCTATCTGTCTCAGCTTCTTCTGATCTATCTTTATTGACACGACCCTCGGTATCTTTATATCTAGTTCGAAGCTCTCGGAGTCTATCCTCTTTATTATTATTGTCATGACGATCAACCTCCGCCCAGGAATTCCGAAAACATCTTATACGAGGATATATATAAGTGTTCCCTTGCTTATCACGCTGTTAGGCTATATAGGCTTTTGTCTAACCGTTAAACCGATCTGTATGGGAGATCTAGGAGGCCCATGGTAATACATTTGCAAGCATTTATATAGGCATAAACTTATATACGCACTATAAGAACTAGTTTTTATCAGGTAGAGGCATGGATAAGAGTCATACATCACCTGCTATAGAGGTGTTAGAGTATCTCGTTCTCAAGAAGATGGCTGGAAGGGCTGAGGTTTTGGAGGCTTTGTTAGAGTATTTAGGAGGGTCTCTACCGCCCTCGCTTGCAGATGACAAATATGGCATTTCTAAGCACCAGTTGAGAGGATTTGTCCAGAGGATCAATGAAAAGGCTGGTGATAGAAAGCTCGCTGAATTTCTAATAGCAACCGCCACCCCCATTATACTCTCAACAGTGCCTTCTAGGATCGATAGGGATAAGAGACCTGAGCAGTGCCTCATATGCGGTAAGAGGTTGATCAATATGTTTCCAGAGGATCACCTAAAGAAGCACCACTATGAAGAGCTTGAGGTGGAGGTAAGGAGGGTTATAGGCGAGGTAAGGAAGATCCTTGCTAGTAGGAAGAAAGATCGGAACTATGTAGAGGCTAGGGCTCAAACCTAGCTCTGCTTTATGAGGCAATAATATATCTGATCTGTGGGATGTAGCTCGAAGCCTTCGAGAAGCGATGGATCTTCGAGATTTAGTATCACAAGATATCCCCAGAGACTGATAACAACCCTCTCAACCCTCTCCCCACCCCTAATGCTAACTACGACGCCTCTTGCACAGAAGTCCCTGCCTTCCTTATACGCTGGAATGTTCTTCGAGATAATCATTTCAAGCTCCTCACCCTCACCGAATACTAAGAGCTCTGAATGTAAGTCCATAGATACTTTCAGCCCATTCCCACCCAGTTCAATGATCTTCACCCTCGGTATCCTGCTATCAGCTATTGATAGAACCTTAACCCTTTTCCTGAGCTTGCCAGCTACTCTCCTGCGCCTCTGGCTATGCATGACCCCTCCCCTCTCCAGGGGTTTTCTATGCTGGGGTCTCGGGTATTAGCCCTCTGGTGGGGGTTTAACGCTTCTATCCCCAAGATCGTTGGGTTAGGGGTACTCTTCGGGATCTCCCCCCTAGGGACGTCGGGGCACGCTAACGGGGTGCCCAGCCGAGACATTAACCCCCAAACCATCAAAGAAATAACCTCATCACGCCATAGATGTCTACCTAGAAAGCTTAAAAACACATACATACCCCATCCTAAAGGACGAGGCTTGCCTATGTTGTTAAGCCCTCAGCCTCATTCTATACTATGTTCTAAGGCTAATATCTTAAGCTCTTCTCTCAACCCTATAAAAGATCTGTATCTATGGCTGGGCCTCATAGCTGAAAGCATCAGAATCCTGGGGCAGGGGGTTTAGTAGATCTCATATTCCTATAATAATATCCTCTTTATAAAAATCTATAGAGGTGATGAGTCTGTGAGCGCGCCGGCAACCCTGAGGAGGTTCCATAGTGAGGTCAGCAGCCTTGTTGATAAGAGGGTATATGTAAGGCTTGTGGATGGGAAGATCTATAGGGGTATTCTCCTTGGCATAGATCAGCCTAGCATGAATATTGTGCTTGGAGACGCTGATTCAGAGGGTAAGAGGTTTTTCAGAGTAGTTATAAACGGTTCGAGGATCTCTGAGATAATTGTTGAGGAGACACCGATGTTCGATCCCGAGGAGTTCTTCAATATAGTTGTTCAGAGGCTAAACATAAACCCAGCTAATGTTAAGGTCTATAAGGAGACTGGTTTAGTTGTGATCTTAGACAGATATAGGGTTTCTGAGAATGGTGTGGAAGGCTCTGGTGCCCTAGCCAACAAGATCTATGATCTGTGGCAAGAGTATATGGAGAGCAAGAAATCCAAGAGGGGCTGAGATGCCTGACAACTTCCAGATCAAGGATAAGGATCTCATGGGCAGGATAGGGGTTCTAGAGACGAAGGTAGGGAAGATAGAAACACCTGTTTTTTTACCTGTTATAGATCCGTATGAACAGCTGGGCGAAAACCCCGTCTTATCCCCCAGAGATATAGAGAACATGGGCTTCGAAGCCATAATAACCAATGCCTATTTCATAAAAAAGAGATTCGGAGATGAGGCGTTTGAAAAAGGGCTTAGAAGCCTCATAGGGTTTTCAGGTGTTATAATGACTGATTCGGGCGCGTATCAACATATGGTCTACGGGAGAGTTGATGTTGGGAATAGGGAGATAGTTGAGTATCAAGAGAGGATTGGAAGCGATATAGCTGTGATCCTCGATATACCTACGAGAGAGGATAGCAGCTATGAGGAAGCCCTCTATAGCGTTGAGGAAACACTTAAAAGGGCTCGAGAGGTTCTAGACATAGTCTCTAATTCTAAAACCTTATGGGTGCTCCCAATACAGGGCGGGGGCTACATAGATCTTGTAAGGAGATCTGCTAGAGAGGCTTCTCAGATATGTGGATACTCGATCTACGGGATCGGGAGTCCTGTGACATTCCTTCAAAGCTATAGATATTCCAAGGTTATTGAAATGGTTATAACAGCTAAGGAGGAGCTAGATCCTAGCATGCCAACCCATCTCTTCGGAGCCGGGCATCCGATGTTCATACCATTCGCAATAGCACTTGGGGTTGACATGTTTGACTCAGCCAGCTATATATTATATGCAAAGGATAATAGATATATCACAGAATATGGCACTGAGAGGCTTGAGGAGCTAGAGGTTTTTCCATGCAACTGCCCCATATGCTCTAAATACACCCCCAAGGATCTCGTTGAGATGCCCCAGAGAGAGAGGATAAGGATGCTGGCTACGCATAACCTCTATGCAATCGATAGGGAGGTCAAGAGAGTGAAGACATATATAAGGGAGGGGAGGCTATGGGATCTCCTTGTGGAGAGATCCCACTCCCACAGTTCTCTAGTGGATGCTATGAGAAGGCTTGAGAGATATGCTGAGCAAGTCGAACTGTACACACCGTATTCCAAGGGTAGGAGGGGGCTATTCATCTATGGATCTAGATCTATGGCTAAGCCCCAGATCATAAGGACTAGAAGGAAGCTTGAAAAATACCTAGAATATCTAATAAATAGAGAGGCGAGGCCAGGCAGGGTATTCATATTAATACCGGGTGACAGCTCTTCGAAGCCCTTCTCATCATCGAGAGCATATGCAGAGGCTATAGAGATGCTGAGTATGGAGAGAGATTTGGTGGATGTATATGTGGTTTTCTACACACCATATATAGGTTTAGTGCCAGAGGATCTGGAAGATACATATCCATTCTCACAGCATGAAGCCCCCAGCGAGTATGAAGAGGAGGAGCTTGGCAGGCTTGCCAGAGAGATATGGGGCTTTATAAAACATGTGAAAGATAGAGGTGCAGACACTATCTTCATATCATCGGATATAGCTCCATGGAGCAAAAAGGTTAGAGAAATCCTAAAGGGGTTGGGAGGCTCGGAGACTAAGATATGAAGATCCGCAGGGATGCATATATAGATATAATCCATGCCAAGGGCCACAGCAATGTGAGGGCTACGCATAGAACCACTTTTGAGGTGACTAGGGAGGATTATCTAACCCCTAGAGGGGATTGCATCATAGCCGTCTCAGCTGACAAAGCGCTCAGAGATCTAGATCCAGGGCTTAGGATGGGTATTAAAAGGGGATGGCCCGTCGTTGTTATAGTATCAACTGGAGATCTATGGGACTATTCAATAGGATGGGGGGATCCCAGGCTAGAGCTGAGCGACTCAACGAGGATCGTTGTTAGGAGGAGCACCTATATATCGCCAAACACACTTATGATCAGGGCTAGCAAGGCTGCCGCAGATCTCGACAGAAGGCTTGTAGATAGGCTTAGAAGAGGTGACGATGTCTATATTTTGATATCTACATCACCTGATCTCGACAAACTATTGAGGCTAACTCTTTTTTATGATAGTAGAGATCCTTTTATATTCTTTCATTATTAATTAATGGTTGGAGTAGAGGTTTAGGAACAAAGAGAGTCTAGGGTTAATGGCTAGGGGAAAGAGAAAGAGGGATAAGAGGTGGATGTGGGTTGCCAAGCCAGGAGATAAGATAGTTGTTAGTAGAACCGCTGCTATACCCTCAAAGAAGCTATCTAAAAGAGATTTCAGAGCATTGGAGGAGATCGTTAATATATAGCAGGATGCTTGGGGATGTATTATCCCACGCATCCAGGAATATAATCGAGAGCTACTACAGGCTTAAGAATGAAAAGTACCGAGAGCTAAGGAATATCTATCCCAACATTCCATCCCACTATATACATGGCCTATGCCAGGATGCTGTTAAAAGGGTATCCCCTCTAAGGAGGAACAAGGCTAGACAATACTCTAGAGAGATCTTCGATAAGCTTGTTAAGTACTTAAACCTAGGGATAAAGGATCTTGGGGGTAGGAGGATCAGGAGATACCTTTAGATAACGGCTTGGGAGATTGTGTAGGATCAGGCTGATCTTGAGATTACGGGGCGTGCTAGTGCCTGGGATCAATAGTGCTAGCCCACGGCTAGTTGATGACAACATGAGGAAACCAATAGATGCTACTAAGATCTAAATGGTGTTGAGAACACTTTCTTCACAAGCATTGCTATTAACACCCATAGGGGTTGGGTGTATCTCGATCTAGAGCCTTCTAGGGAGTTCTACGAGCTACTGGCAAGAGGCTTCAAGCTGACACCCCACGCTAAGATCAAGCTTGATAGAAGGAATAGGAGGGAGCTTTTCCACCTATCCCTAGAAAAAGAGATCGAGATCTATAAGCATGGGAATATCAAGCCTGTCGATGTTAATGAAAACTCAGTAGCAACTCTCTACGAGGCATACACAATAATCCTAGAAACAAACCTTGCAAAGACTACACCGGGCTATAGCTATAGGAAGGGGAGTATTAGAGGAGAAATGGATCCGATGGCAAAGAAGCTAGAAAGGCTATGAAAAAGCTTAGAGAAGGAAAGAAGAAGAGGGACTATAGGATGAAAACGGCAAACATGATAGTCAGAGACGCACTGAGGACTAGAGGTGTTATAGTTGTTGAGAGGATCTCGGGGGAAGATATAAGGGTTATAATCGCTAGATATAAGAATAGGCAATTAAGGCATAGGATATATCAGAGTGCATTGAAAGGTGAGCTAAACACTATAATAGATAACCTATATGAGGGCAATGCCCAGAAGGGCTGGGTTTAATCTTAGACCTAGATGGGAGCCCCTTTCTGCTGGGCTCAACAGCGCTCGTAAGCCCATAGAGATCCCAAGATCTCTTTGGGGGTGGAAGCCCCTCGATGGCCACAGAAATGCTATAACATCCCTGTGGGTCAAGAAGCAAAGCAACCCAAACAAAAGAAAATCAATGATAATCAATAACCATCGAGGGACAAGCGGTTCTCGGGGATATGGGTTTCTCCACTAGGTTATGATTACATTGTCTATGTTGTAGTATCTCTTGAGAATAAGCCTTGCTTTGTGGACATTCCTGCCCCCCTTCCCAATAGCTATCCCTTTATCCTGTGGATGGACATTTACATATAAAACAGTCTTTCCCCCTGGATGTTCCACCTTCTTTATAGATGCTATCCTTGCTGGTGCAAATATGTTTCTCACAAACTGATCGAACTCGCTTGAATACTCCACTATCTCAATATTCTTTTTAAGGATCATCTTGATCTTCTTCACATTGCTCCCATTCCTACCTATTGCTAGGCCCGCCTCTCCCTCCTTGACTATGAATATGAGTGTATCGTTCTCCTCATCTATTATGCAGTCTCTTATAGTGGCTCCAGTGAGATCTTGGACAAGCGATATATATCTCATCTCGTCTAGGCTTAGCCTTATCTCAGACAGCGATCATCCACCCCGCTATAAATTCTTCTCTGCCACAGAATCTATTATTTCCATGCTTATATTCCCAGGATCTATAACCCCTATAACGCTGACAGGGTGGGGTCTGCCTATCAGGGTTCCGAGATCCATGCTAGAGCCTCTATATATGATCACGGGTATGTTGCTAAGACTTGCATAGTATTTGACATCAGAGATTATAGCCTTGGGTGAGCCTTCGGCAACAACTACAGCCTTTAGCCCGCCTATCTTTAGAAGCTTTACCGATCTCCTATATCCTATAACCACTTTACCCCCTCTAACGAGGCTCTTTATAAGGTTATCCACGGCAACTGGCTGGCTCGACACCTGCTACTGACCTCCTCCACCTCTTGGTATAACATATGGTCTCATAAAAATGTTTACCTTGCCGGTGCCAACATGGATTGGCTGTCCAACTATGATGTTCTCAGCAACACCTGCTAACTCGTCCACTTCCCCCTTCGCTGCTGCGTCTAGCAGGTGCTTCACCGTCACCTCGAATGCTGCTCTTGCTAGTACACTCTCTTTCTCGCCGGTCACGCCGTGTCTACCTATTTGTCTAACTGTTCCATTCCTCGTCATTATATCTGCTACGAGCATTACATGCCTTATATCTACATCTAGACCCTGCTCCATGAGAACGCCCATCATCTCCCTTATGAGCATTGTCCTCGCAGCCTCTATACCAAGCACCTTCTCTATCTCGTGTATGTCGTTGCTATAGGTTCTATAGGGATCCACACCCCTTATCTTGAGGATCGCCTTTAAATTGACGCCCTCAGCCAGCAGCATATATTCATCTTCCTTTTTCTGAATTATAACCCTTTTTATCCCCTTGATCCCTTTGATCTTAGCCTTCAAAATCCTGTCCCTGATCTTCTGGAGCTTCATAAGATCTATAACACCTATATTCACAGATATCGTTGGAGGGTTATCGCTAACCACCTCAACGTCCCCGTATTTCTTCAAGACGCTTTTAACCTGATCAATCGAGACCCCTTTATCGCTCATTATCTCGGGATCTAGCTCGAGTATTATAGAACCTGCTGTTATATATACAGATGAAACTATATTCTCCACCCTTGTAAACTCTATCCTCCTAGCAACCTCCTTGGCCTTCTCAGGATCGTGTCTATGCTCCTCATCAAGGTATATATATGTTATAGGTGTTGAGGGGATCTTCCTGGCATCGACAAGCTCTATAAGCCTTGGAAGGCCAAGAGTTACGTTGAACTCTCTAACACCTGCATAGTGGAATGTTCTAAGGGTCATCTGGGTTCCGGGCTCTCCAATGCTCTGGGCAGTCACAGTCCCAACAGGTTCTCCAGGCTCGATCAAGTTGCCTCTATACTCTGCACATGCTAGATCTACCACCCTCTCGATCTCCTCGTCTGAGAGACCTTTCTCTAAAGCTTTCTCGACGAGCTCGCTAACTATCTTCTGGGGTAGATATTGGCATCTAGAGGAAATGCTCTTAGCGAGAGCCTCTCTAGATCTTTGTATCGGCATGGCTATAACCTCCACCCAGCAACCCTTTCGATCAGCCTATCCACGCTAACCCCTTTTCCATGGACACTCTTCATAGGGTCTATGCCGTCCTCTCCATATCTAAACTGTATTATGGAGCCCTCAGGCGTTCTAACGGTGCCATCGTACTCAACATAGAGGTCTTGTAAAGCGTTTATCAGTCTCCTCTGCATGTAGCCACTCTGAGATGTTCTTACAGCTGTGTCTACAAGCCCCTCTCTACCTCCTGCTGCGTGGTAGAACATCTCTATCGGTGTCAACCCCTTTCTAAAGCTGCTCGCAACAAAACCCCTAGCAGGTGGGCTCATATCGCCTGGCTTGAAGTGGGGCAGCGGTCTCCCCATATAGCCTCTGTGGATCCTCTCACCCCTTATCGACTGCTGCCCTAAATTAGCAGCCATCTGGGTTAGATTCAGAGTTGACCCCCTAGCACCTGTCCTCGCCATTACGAATGCATGGTTAAATGGATCTAGATATTTAACAGCTATCTCTCCAGCCTCCTCCCTAGCCTTCCTCAGAACCTCGTCCATCAACTTGATCTCAAGGGTCTCCTCAATACTCCTCCCAGGAACCGGCTCTAGAACTCCTTTCTCCTTTAAAGCTATAAGCTCGTCAGCCTCTCTATATGCCCTTCTAATCACCTCCTCTATCTCCTTCTCAGCATTCGACGGGATCAGCACATCGTCATATGTCATTGTGAACCCCATCTTTTCCAGAACCTTTATAAACATCCTAAACACATTATCGATGAATCTCGCTCCAAACTCGTTGCCATATTCTCTAACTAGGTGGTGGAAAAGCGTCTCTGGCTGCTGAGCCCCTATCGCCTTCTTATCGAGAACTCCTTCAAGAAGCATCCCCTTCTTAATAACTATATAGGAGTCCCAGAAGCACTCCTCATTATCGCATTTAAGGAGACCAGCAGATATGTTGGAAGGCCCTCTATAGTTGAAGTCCTCTGGTAGGAAGATGCTTATAAGCTGCTTACCAGTCCAATACCTCTTCGGCGAGAGTATAGCTGGCTCTGGCAGGGGGCCTACATATTTGGCTGCTGCTAGCAGATCTATAACCTCTTCTTTAGCAAGTAGCGTGCCCTTGCTTGTAAGTATATATGCACCGCTTATATAGTCTTGGATCCCACCTATTATCGGACCACCATATCTGGGGGATAATATGTGTTCCTGAACAAGCAGTAGCAGTCTCGCTTCAGCCCTTGCCTCAACAGACTGGGGTACGTGGAGATTCATCTCATCCCCATCGAAATCGGCGTTATATGGTGGGCAGACACTTAGATGGAGCCTAAAGGTTCTCCCGGGGAGAACCCTCACCTTGTGAGCCATTATGCTCATCCTGTGGAGACTCGGCTGTCTGTTGAAGAGCACTATATCTCCATCGATCAGGTGTCTCTCAACGATCCAGCCAGGTGTTATCGTCTCTGCCAGGGCTTTTCTATCCTTCACATACCTAAGATCTATCTTCCTACCGTCTGGCGCTATCACATAGTTAGCACCAGGCCACTTATATGGGCCGTTTATCACATATCTCCTCATCTCCTCTATATTCCACTTGGTGACCGTCTCTGGCACTGTTAGGATCTTTGCAACATATTCTGGAACGCCTACCTCATTTATACTTATATATGGATCTGGGCTTATCACGCTCCTAGCAGAGAAGTCAACCCTCTTACCAGAGAGGTTTCCTCTGAACCTCCCCTCCTTACCCTTGAGTCTCTGTGCAAGTGTTCTCAGAGGCCTTCCATATCTCTGCTTAGCAGGGGGTATACCTGGGGCTTCGTTATCAAAGTAAGTTGTTATATGGTACTGTAGAAGCTCCCAGAGATCCTCAACTATTATGTTTGGAGCCCCCTGGTTTATATGCTCCCTCAGCCTCTCGTTAGTCCTCACAATATCTGCTAGCTTGTGCGTCAGGTCATCCTCAGATCTAGCCCCTGTTTCAAGCACTATAGAAGGCCTTATGCTGAGGGGGGGTATAGGTAGCACTGTTATAACCATCCACTCAGGCCTAGCACTCTCGGGGTCGTAGCCGAGGAGCTCTAGATCTCTATTCGGTATCCTCTCAAGTCTCTGCCTAATCTCTACAGGGTTAAGCTTTACTAGATCCTCCTTCCTCTCTTCATAGAATATAGTTGGTTTTTCAAGCCTGATCTTATATTGCTTGGCTCCGCAAAATGGACACTCAGATACCTTGAAGGCCTCCCTTTTAAGGCTCTCAGAATATCTCCTAGCTAGGAGTGGCCACCTGCTCTTCATCTTAGCATAGATCTTCCTAATCTCCTCAACAGCCCTCTCGGGATCCTTATATCTCGCCACATACTCACTCGGGATCTTGAGCCTGCCACAACTCCTACACGTCGCCCTGAGAAGATCGTAGATATGCTTTACAAAGCCATAGTGTATAACTGGCCTAGCAAGCTCTAGATGGCCGAAGTGTCCTGGGCACTGGACCATCGTGTTTCCACAGACCTCGCATCTCCTCCCAGGCTCTATAACCCCTAGCCTGGGATCCATGATCGAGTTTCTAATCGGTATCCCATCCTCATCCAAAATCTCACTTGTTAGAATAGGGACAACAGAGATCTTCCTAATCTCCTCAGGCGATAGTACCCCGAACTTGATGCCCGCCAACATATATTCCTCAGACATTCAGATCACCTCCACCTCTCTCTAAAAACATCTACCTTCTCTTTAACAATTAGCCTTGGGGCTATAAGCATTGCCATCAACTCCTGTAGCAGGAGCTTAAATGCATATGAAACGCTTACAGGCGCTATCTTGGATTTATCGCCGTGGAGGGGGCATACAGGCTTCTTGTTATTCCTATCAAACCACCCTATATGCCCGCACTCTGTGCATACATACACCGTTGTCTTGTCGCTTGCATCAAGCATCTTCTCCTTGAGTAGTATCGAGGCTCCATGCCCTACTAGGCTGTCCCTCTCCATCTCACCGAATCTCAGACCTCCCTCCCTAGCCCTTCCCTCTGTAGGCTGTTTAGTGAGTATCTGCACCTGACCCCTAGCCCTAGCATGGATCTTATTTGCCACCATGTGGTGGAGCTTCTGGTAAAAGACTATACCTATGAATATCGGGCTCCCGATAAGCTCGCCTGTTCTCCCATCATACATAGGCTCTGTTCCATCCATCGGATATCCGAGTAGGAGTAGTTCTCTCTTCAGAGACTCGATATCCTCTCCGTAGAATGGTGTTGCATCAACATATCTACCCCTAAGCGCTGCGACCTTACCGGCTATGCTCTCCATAAGCTGTCCAAGGGTCATTCTCGATGGAAGGGCGTGGGGGTTTATTATGAGATCTGGTGTTATCCCCTCACTGGTATATGGCATGTCGCTCTGAGGTATCAGCATCCCAACAACACCCTTCTGTCCATGTCTCGAGGCGAATTTATCCCCGATCTCCACTATCCCTAGATCCCTCACCCTTACCTTAACAAGCCTATGCCCCTCAGAGGTTGTTGTCATGATGACCATGTCTACTATGCCCTTCTCACCATGTCTAACACCTGTTGATGTATCCTTTCTCTTAGCTGCTATCACGCCGAACTCCTTCATCTCCTCCATGAATCTAGATGGGGATGTCTTGCCAACAAGTATCTCTCCACCCTCTACTGGGACTTCAACACCTATTATGCCCTCCTTGCCTAGTTTTGAGTAAAATTGCTTCCCTCTATACCCATGGACACTTGGATCAGGTATCTCGATTCTATCCTCCTCGCCTCCCGGGTATCTCCTCTCCTCTACAGTGTATAGTCTAAAGAACGTAGATCTAGCCATGCCCCTCTCAACGCTTGATTTGTTGAGTATAACAGCGTCCTCCATGTTATAGCCTGTATAGCTCATAACAGCTACAACCATGTTATGCCCAGCCGGCTTGGAGTTATAGCCTATGACATCGAGGAACTTAGTCTGTGCAAGAGGCTTTTCTGGATAGTGGAGGAGATAGGATCTCGTATCCGTTCTTATCTGATAGTTAGTAGCATATATCCCTAACGCCTGCTTAACCATAGCAGACTGATAGGTGTTCCTCGGGCTCTGGTTATGCTCGGCATAGGGTATAGTTGCCGCTGCTATCCCAACAATAGCAGGTGGATAGATCTCCATGTGGGTGTGCTCCTTAGTGAGATCCGATGGGTTAAGGGCTATATAGGCGTTCTCCTCCTCATCAGGATCTAGATATTCCACCACACCCATCCTAACAAGATCCTCAAACCCTATCTCACCCCTTCTAAGGGCTTCCGCATGTTCCCTGCTATATATAAGCTTGCCGTCTTTAACCACAAACACGGGTCTGAGGAATCTTCCTACATCAGCGTTTATGTAGATCTCATCCACATATTGGGTCTTGATATGGGCTATGCTTACCTCGTAGTGAAGCTTCCCGCTCCTTCTAAGCTCCCTCAGGAACCTCACGAGCTTCTCTCCATCTCTGCAGAAGCCTATGGGCCTCCCATTTATTAGCACTCTAGAACCCCCGATCATTGGTGATCCTCCCTTCTTAAGCTCGTTGAAGATCTTTTCGATCTTTTCGATCCTCATATCAGGAACGTCTATCTTCTCCAGAATATCCAGAACTATGCTCTCATCAACACCAACAGATATATATGCTGTGAGGGCCATATTCTTGACTAACCCGCAGTTAGGCCCCTCAGGGGTTTCGAAGAGACATATCCTACCCCACTGCGTGCCATGAAGATCTCTTGCCTCGAAGTTAGGCTGGCTCCTGCTCAGCGGAGAAACAACTCTTCTAAGATGGCTATGAACCGAGATCCAGTTAGTTCTATCTAGGATCTGGCTCACACCCACCCTATTCCCAACCCAGTTGCCTGTCGCCATTGCATGTCTAATCCTCTCAGTAATTATATCGGATCTTACTAGAGCGCTTATCTGAGTTACCTTCCTAGTCCTCGCCCTAGCCTTCTCAAGCTGGTATCTAAAGTCCTTTAGAAAAGCCCTATAGGCTACCCTGAATTGGACTGCGAGGAGATCTCCCGCTAGCTTCAGTCTCTTATTCCTATAGTGATCCTTATCATCGGCCTCCCTCCTTCCGAGCATGAACTCTATAAGCTTGAGGGCCATATAGCCGAGGTAAAGGGCTTTCTTAAGCCTATCATTCTTGCTAGTGCCTAGATGGGGTAGGAAATACCTATCTATAATCTGCTCAGCCCTCTCGATCCTAACCTCCCTAGGCTGGCCAACAGCGACCCTATTACCTATAAATTCTAGAGCATCTGTAGAGGTTTTTATCTCGGCGCTCTGCAGTAGAGATGGTATTAGCTCCTTCTGGATCTCCTGATCCGGTGATACGGCTAGGGCTATCTCGTAATCGCTCTCAAGACCCAGAGCCCTCATCATAACCGCGAAGGGTATCTTCCCCGTGACGGCTGGGAATGATATGTGGAGCGTTCCATCCTTATGGCGATCCAGTATTATAGGAACTCTGTAACCTGTTGTTGCAGAGACAACCTTCGCCATATGGGTTACGTTGAGACCCTCCTTCGCATAGTCTACTATCACCCTGTTTGGAGCTAGATCCTCTTGCGCCACCAATATTCTCTCGCTACCATTTATTATGAAATATCCCCCCGGATCCCTTGGATCCTCGCCAATCTCCCTCAGAGTCTTCTCATCCATAGTGCTCGTGGGATCTTTAACGCTTCTAACCATCACAGGTATCTCACATAAGAGTATGGGTTCCGGAGAGGCACTCTTGATCCCATCCTCTACGAGCACTATATTCACATAGACAGGGGCTGCATATGTTAGGTTTCTAATCCTACATTCTAGGGGGGTTATAGATGTGTTTATACTTCCATCGAACTCCCTAACCTGTGGGTTCCCTATCCTAACATCTGTTATCACTGCATAGAAGTTCGGCGACGAAGTCTGGACAATAGATTCCTCCTCGATGATTTCCCTGAGTTTCCTGGCTATAAAATCATTATAGCTGTTTAAATGCTGCCTAACAAGCCCCTTCTCCTTTATAAACCTCTCTATAACGATCCATCGATCCTCAGGCATAGGGAATGTATCTACCCTCTGCATAGACATAAGATCACCCCGCTATAACATATCTATAAACAACAATCTCACCAGCAGTCTCGCTCTTCCTAATAACCCTAATAATATCGCCAGGCTTAGCCCCAATAGCCTTTGCAACAGGATCGCTAGCCCTTATCCACGGAAGCTGCTCAGGCCTAACACCGAGCTCCCTCAATATTTTTATAGCCTCCTCAATAGGTATAATCTCATGTTTAGGCACAAGTTCATGTTTAAGAACATTAAACCCCTTCTCAGACATCTAACAACAACCACCTTCTTCTCTGTATATATTTGGGTCTCAGAAAAGATATAAGCTTTCCACATACATAGCACACAGTAGTAGGATGCGAATTGTACGTGCCCACAGCCACGGGCTTCCCCTCGGCACCCACTTACTTTTCGCGGGTTCATAGGGGCTTCACGGGCTGTTGCAGAACTGATGATAAGTTTAAATGTCTCTGGTTATCTATGAATACTTGGTGTAGCGTGGAGAGGGAATGCTGGGCAAGCATATAAGCATCCAATCCCTAGCCATATTTGATGATGAGGCTATATTCAGATGTGCTGGATATATGATATCCTTGAGAGCGATGATGCCTGAGCTTTCCTCAAGTGGGAGCCCAGTGGTGTTGGGCTCGACGGGCACCCATGCAGCTCGGGTGAAGCCAATGATCCCGCAGGTCAAAACTCCCGCCTCTGATGGCTACTTTGCCGTCATCGAGGTGGAAGGCTCATATAGTGACTAAAAAGCTTATAAACCATTAACTAAGCTAGCAGTCTCGGCTCAATAGTACATTAATATAATATTGAAATATCTAAACACTACAGACCTTCTCCCTATCCCTCAGGGCTAAGATTGTATTTATAATCATTGCAACGATCTTTAGAATAGTAGGGCTCTGAGGGCTCTGACCCTCCAGATGATAGATGTAAACCCTAATAGATAGGAGAGCTAATGGAGCACTCAAAAAATTAGAAGCCACTAAAATAAGATAAGAAACAAAATCCCTCGCCACAGCAGTTGGGGGTGGAAACTGAAAGGGTTGGAGATCGGGAAGCGAGGAAGTTTATAGTTATGATATTAAAGCTTAGCAAACCTCGCCTTTTAAGGCGGGGTTGGGTTTTGGATCGTTATGCTTTTAAACCTCTGGCTGTAGTTTGTCGTGGGGTTGGGGTGTCCATCTGTTGGTGAATGTGCTTAAAAGGATGACCCAAGGGGGGCGACTCCCCGATCATTACCCACGGATGGGCATCCCAACCCCCTCCAAGCCCTGAGAGAGGAGATAGAGGAGAGGCTAAAGAAAAATCATAGAACTGTTAGGCTGAAGCTATAAGGGCGGGGAGGATGTCATATTAAGAGATCTTGTTTTTGTAAGAGGATACCCCTTAACCTTTTGGAGCTTATAGGGGGCTATGGGCAATAGATATTGATGGGCCCGTAGCTCAGCCAGGTAGAGCGGCGGGCTTTTAACCCGTAGACCAGCGGGGCTCTGGGCGGAAGTCCCGGGTTCAAATCCCGGC
>Ga0080007_1043056_pt1 | contig 21389 bp, 18 predicted proteins | sample OctOCTMetagenome_FD_69210 | JGI IMG/M metagenome (GOLD analysis project Ga0080007, IMG submission 69210) | Hot spring and microbial mat streamer communities from Octopus Spring Streamers, Yellowstone National Park, USA - OCT_B (SPADES... | ecosystem: Environmental > Aquatic > Thermal springs >...
GCGGGTATTGAAAATTCGTCTCGCCGGGTTGGATGACCAACACGCCGATAGCGTTGCGTTCGCCGGGACGCAAATGCGGTGTCAAGTCGTAGGTGTCGTAAAACCACGAATGCTGCCAGCCACGGATTGGACCGTTGCCGACCCGCTGCCCATTCACGAAAAGAACATAACGAGCGTCGGCAGTTATCCGCAAAGTCGCCGATTGCAAGTCTCTTGGGGCATCAAAAGCCTTTCGCGCACACAAGTAAAAGTTCCTCGGCAACTCGTCCTCCCTCGTCCCTCGTCCCCCGCCCCGCGTCCCGTCAATCCAAATCCACTTCGCCGTCCACGCTGCCATTTCGCCATCACCTCGCCCCAAAGAAATTGCCGCAACAAGTATGGCGAGAGGGAGCCACTTTCGCACGATGCATCCCTTCCCGTCGGCTCAATGCATCGCACTGACGAAGACCATCATGAAGAGCAAGCCTGCCATGAAGCCCCAAGCCGTCTCGGAGCGGGTCGTGTGGGTCAAACTGTCGGGCACTAACTCTTGGACGACGAGGAAAATCATCGCCCCGCCCGCAAAGCCCAAGCCAAAGGGTAGGAAAGGATGAATGAGGGTTGCCAGCAAGTAGGCAGGGACGGCAGCGATGGGTTGAGGGAGGCTGGACAAAATGGCATACCACGCACATTTGAGGACGGAAACGCCCCGTGCCCGCAACGGCAATGACAACGCTAACCCTTCAGGGATGTTGTGGACGGCGATGGCGATGGCTAACAGCAAGCCCGTCCGAAATTCGCCCGTCGCAAATCCGACGCCAATGGCAACCCCTTCGGGAAAACTGTGGGCGAACAGTGCCAAAAGCAGAAGCCATGATTGGCGTGCCGCCTTACCCGTCAAGTGTTCAAAAGGAAGGTCGTTGCCTTCCAACCATTTTGCCGTCGCAGCGATGAAGGCAGCCCCCGCCAGCAACCCCGCGCTGACCAGCCAAACCGACCCTTGCCGCAACCCTTCTTCGGCGAGGCTGAAAACGGAAGCGGCGACCATCATGCCCCCCGCGATCGCCGTCATGATGCCTTGCCATCGCTCGCTCACCGACCGCACGAACGCAAAGGGCAACGCCCCCAATGCCGTCGCCAAATCCGTCAGCAACGCATAGCCTAAAACCGTCAGCACCATCTTGCGTCACCTTTCGCCAAGATTGTAGCGCCTGCAGGCTGTCTTTTTTGCGGCGGTAGCGAAAAGCGAATGACGAGTTGGCTGCGATTTCCTTGCGGCACTCACCACTTTCCTCAAGGAGGTGAAAAATGTTGGACGAACGAGCGTTGCGAGCGGTTGTCGTGGGTTGTCGGATGGGCGCAATTCACGCCCAAATCTTGGCGCAACTTGCGGAATTTGACCTTGTGGCGGTTTGCGACCTTGACAAACTGACGGCTCAAAAAGTTGCTGCCGAAACGGGAGCGCCCCGCATTTACACGGACTATGCGACGATGCTGAAACGAGAACGCCCTGAAGTCGTCGCCATCGCCACGCCGACCGCTTTGCACGCGGCGATGACTTTTCAAGCGATAGAGGCGGGCGTTCGGGGAATTTGTTGCGAGAAGCCGATGGCGACCAATTTGGCAGACGGGCGAGAAATGGTGGAGCGCTGCCGCAAAAAGGGTATCGCCCTCGTCGTCAACCACCAACGGCGCATGGGCGCTGATTTAGTGGCGATGCGAGAAGCCATTGAGCGGGGCGACATCGGCGAGTTGCTCGCCATCCGCGCCCACTGCGCCGGCGATTTGCTTTCCGACGGAACGCACGCCGTTGATAGTGCCCTTTGGCTGCTGGGCGACAGCGAGGCGGAATGGGTTATCGCTCAAATTCACCGCCAACTTTCTCCGTCCTTTTCGGGTTTCCGCTACGGTCATCCCGTTGAGTCGGGGGCGATGGTGTTGGTGCGATTTGCCAACGGCGTTCGGCTGGAGTTGTTCACGGGCGATTTACGCGACCCGTTGCGTGCCTATCAGGACTATGAAGCCTTCGGGACAAAGGGGCGATTGTGGCGGGTCGGCGATAAAGCGCAACCCAACCTGTTCATCGCCGATGGCACTGGGGGTGATTGGGTGGCTCAACGCACGCCCGACGGGTTGCGCCCCGTCCGATGCGAGGCGAACGAGCGGGGCGAGTGGCGCCCTGTCCCTTTGCCGACGATGGAACCAGCGATGGTGCGAGTTTATCGGCAACTGGCACGAATGATTTGGCACGGCGAAGAGCACCCGTGTGCGGGCGAGAAGGCATTGCGCAGTTTGGAAATCCTGATGGCGGCTTACGAGTCGGCACGATGCCGACGCAAAATTTCGCTGCCCATCACCCAAGATGCCTTCCCGTTGGAGTTGATGCTGCGCGAACAGGGGGAGTTGCCATGACGGCGTTAGAGCCATCTTTGCCCATCCGCTATCCCGCCCAAGTCGGACCTTACCGCGTGGACGGGAGGGATTTGCTCGTCATCGCTGGTCCGTGCGTGATTGAGAGTGAGGCGTTGTGTCTGGAGGTCGCTGAAGCGCTGAAAGGCATCGCAACACAACTGCGTTTGCCCTTCGTCTTCAAGGCGTCCTTTGACAAGGCGAACCGAACGGCGTTGGAGAGTTTTCGCGGACCCGGCTTGACGAAGGGGCTGGAAGTGTTGGCGAAAGTGAAGGAGCAAATTGGCGTGCCCGTCACGACCGATGTGCATGAGACGGCGCAAGTCAAGCCCACTGCGGAAGTCGTGGACTTGGTGCAAATCCCGGCGTTTTTGTGTCGGCAGACGGATTTGCTGGTGGAAGCGGGGCGATGGGCGAAGGCGGTGAACATCAAGAAGGGGCAATTTGCCGACGCCAACACGATGGCGCACGCCGCTCAAAAGGTGATGGCGGGCGGATGCCAAAACATCCTGCTGACGGAGCGGGGCAACTTTTTCGGCTACGGCGATTTGGTCGTGGACATGCGCAATTTGCTTTGGCTGCGCCAAGCGGGTCATCCCGTCGTCTTTGATGCAACCCACAGCGTTCAGCAACCGGGCGGACGCGGGATGGCGTCGGGCGGGCGACGGGAGTTGGTGCCGCTGTTGTTGCGCGCCGCCGTCGCAGCGGGCGTGGACGGCATCTTCATGGAAGTCCATCCCGATCCCGACAAGGCGCTTTCGGACGGACCCAACATGGTGCCCTTGCGCTTCGTCGGGGAGTTGTTGGCGATGGCGAAGGAGTTGCATGAGGTCGCCCGAAAGTTTCGCGTTCAGACGGCGGCGAGTAGCGAGTAGCGAATGGCGAGTGGCGAGTAGCGAATGAAGGATAGCGAAGGTTGGCTTCCCTCGTCGTTTGTCACCCGTCACTTTCCCATCGCACTTTCAACTCCCGTGCCGCTTTGGCTTCGTCCAAGCGGGTGACGGGCGTCGTGTGGGGAGCGGTTTGGACAAGGGTGGGGTTTTCGCGGGCTTCCCAAGCGATGCGGCGGAGGGCGTCGGCGAAGGCGTCCAGCGTCTCCTTGCTTTCCGTCTCCGTCGGCTCAATCATCATCGCTTCGTCCACGATGGTCGGGAAGTAAACCGTCGGGGCATAGAAGCCGTAATCCAAAAGTCGCTTGGCAATGTCCCAAGTGCGAACGCCTGTTTCGCGCTTGAACTGGCGCAGCGTCAGGACGAATTCGTGCTTGCAAACGCCGGGGTAGGCGACAGGGAAAAGGTCAGCGAGTAGGTGCATCAGATAGTTGGCGTTCAGCACAGCGTCTTCCGTCACTCGTTTCAGTCCATCAGCGCCGAGGCTTCGGATGTAAGTGTAGGCGCGCACTAAAACGAGGGCGTTGCCATAGAAACTGTGGACTTTGCCGATGGAAAGGGGGCGGTCGTCATTGAGGCGCAACTTGCCGTCCCGCTCTTCAATGACGGGCACAGGGAGAAACGGTTCAAGGAAACCTTTGACGGCGACGGGACCAGCACCAGGACCGCCGCCACCGTGAGGCGTGCTGAAGGTTTTGTGCAGGTTGAAGTGCATGATGTCGCAGCCCATATCGCCGGGTTTGGCTTTGCCCATGATGGCGTTGAGGTTGGCGCCGTCGTAGTAAAGCAACGCCCCCGCTTCGTGGGTCAGTTGGGCGACCTTCACGATCTCCCGCTCAAACTTGCCGAGGGTGTTGGGGTTAGTGACCATGACAGCGGCGGGCAAATTGCCATCGGCATCGGGTTGCAAGGCTTTCTCCAACGCCCGCAAATCAATGCAACCGTCCGAGCCGCTGGGGATGCTCTCCACACGGAAACCGCAACGGGCAGCCGAAGCGGGATTAGTGCCGTGCGCCGAGTCAGGGACGATGATGCGGTTGCGCTTTTCCCCTTCACCCCGATGGCGATGCCACGCCAGCACTAACAGCAACCCGATGAATTCGCCTTGCGCGCCCGCTGCGCCCTGCAGCGTGCAAGCATCCATCCCGCCGATTTCGCAAAGCATTCGCTCTAAGGACTTCATCAACCGCAAGATGCCCTGCACCGTCTCTTCGTCTTGCAAGGGATGCAGCCACGCAAAACCGGGCAAGCGCGCCGCCTCTTCGTTGACTTTCGGGTTGTGTTTCATCGTGCACGAACCGAGGGGATAAAAGTGGGTGTCCACGCTGTAGTTGCGTTGCGACAGGCGGACGAAATGTCGGACGACCGTCGGTTGATCCAGTTCGGGCAAAGGCGGCGGGCTTGAACGCACATAGTCGGCGCCCAGCAATTCCTCCAAAGGTTTCGTCGGCACATCGGGCATCGGCAGGGAAACACCGATGCGACCGGGTTTGCTCAACTCTTTCAGCAGCGGTTCGGGCATCGTCGTCCTTCCCTCCTTCCGACCCAAACTTTAGCACTCCCTTCCTGACGGGCGTTTCGCAGGGATGCGACGCTACAATTTTCAGCGATGCAAGGCAAGGAGGGCGAGGAGTGATGACCTTCCGCAAGTTGACGCCACCCAGCGAGGGCGAAAAGATTACCGTTCGGGATGGACGATTGGAGGTGCCCGACAACCCCATCATCGTTTGGATTGAGGGTGACGGCATCGGACCTGACATCTGGCGGGCGGCGCGTCCCGTCTTTGACACCGCCGTCCAACTGGCGTATGGCGGCAAGCGCCGCATCGTCTGGTTTGAGGTTTATGCGGGCGAGAAGGCGAAAGCCCTTTACGACGAGTTGCTTCCCGACGACACCTTGAAAGCCATCGCCGAGTTCATCGTCGCCATCAAAGGACCGCTGACAACACCCATCGGGACGGGTTACCGCTCGCTCAATGTGACGCTGCGGCAGGAGTTGGACTTGTATGCCTGCGTCCGACCTGTCAAGTGGATTGAGGGCGTCCCGTGCCCCGTCAAGCATCCCGAAAAGGTCAACGCCATCGTCTTCCGCGAGACGACGGAGGATGTCTATGCGGGCATTGAATGGGCGAAAGACAGCCCCGAAGCGAAGCGGTTCATTGAGTTGATGCGCACCGAATTTGGCGTGGAAATTCGTCCCGATTCTGGCATCGGCGTCAAGCCCATCAGCGAGTTCGCCAGCAAGCGATTGGTGCGCAAAGCCATCCGCTACGCCATTGAGCAAAAAATCCCGTCGGTGACGCTGATGCACAAGGGCAACATCATGAAGTTCACCGAGGGCGCTTTCGCCCAGTGGGGCTACGAGGTGGCGTTGCAGGAGTTCCGCGATTTCGTCGTGACGGAGCAGGAAGTGACGGAGCAGTTCGGCGGGAAAGTGCCTGAGGGCAAGGTGCTTATCAAAGACCGCCTCGCTGACAACATGTTCCAGCAAATCTTGACCCGCCCCGACGAATATCACATCATCGCCACGCCCAACCTCAACGGCGATTACATCTCCGACGCGTTGGCGGCGCAAGTGGGTGGGTTAGGGATGGCGCCGGGCGCCAACATGGGCGACTATGTGGCGCTCTTTGAGGCGACGCACGGGTCTGCCCCCAAGTATGCGGGCAAGGATGTCGTCAACCCCAGTTCCCTCATCCTTTCGGGCGTGATGATGCTGCGCTACATGGGTTGGCAGGAAGCGGCGGACTTGATTGAACGAGGCATCGCTGCGACGGTCAAGCAACAAAAAGTCACCTACGATTTGGCGCGGCAGATGGGCGTGGAGCCGATCAAGTGTTCGGAGTTCGGGCAAGCGATTTGCGGGAACATGCGGGCGCTGGCGGGTTAGTCTCCGTCCTCGTCAAAGTGGGACGCTTCATCGGGCACGCGTTGGCGCTCCATCGCTTCCAAGCGGGCGCGCAGTTCGTCAATTTGCGCTTGCAACTGGCGGAACATCTCCGCTTGCGGGTCGGGGATGCGGTCGTGGGCTAACGGTTCTACGCGGACGCCATTGATGCTGACAACCTTTGCGGGCACGCCAACGGCACTGGCGTTGGGTGGCACGGGCTTGATGACGACCGAACCTGCGCCGATGCGAGCGTTGTCACCGATGGTGATGTTGCCCAAGACGATCGCCCCCGCCCCGATGACGACATTGTTGCCGACGGTCGGATGGCGCTTTCCCCGTTCCTTGCCCGTCCCGCCCAAAGTGACGCCCTGATACAGCGTCACATTGTCGCCGACGATTGCCGTCTCGCCGATGACGACGCCCATGCCGTGATCAATGAAAACGCCCTTGCCGATTTTCGCCCCTGGGTGAATTTCAATGCCCGTCAGCCATCGGTTCAGGTGCGACAGAAGCCTCGGCAACACGGGCACGCCCAAGTTCCAAAGCCAATGGGCGATGCGATGCAGCCAGATGGCATGGACGCCGGGGTAGCAAAGGATGATTTCCAGCCAGCCGAAAAAGCCCGTTCGGGCGGCTGGGTCGCGTTCGGGCACGACCAGCACATGGGAGACGAAGTTGTCGCAAAAGGCTTGCCACAAGCCTTTCAGCCAACGCACGCTGGAAACCCTCCTTTTGTCGCGCCCTAAAAATTTGTCGCCCCATCCCCAAATTCGTCAGTTCGCCCCTTAGCCACTTTGATGAAACGCCAATTCGCTATCCGTCCGTTCCCACCCCTTGCGACGAAACTTCGGGCTTAAAACCGCGTGGCGGTGTGAAGTAGTAGGCGATGAGCAAAGCCAATATCAGTGGCGTCAGCCATAACAAGGCAAATGGCAAAGAGATCAAGGCGAACGGCAGAAAGCAGAGCGCCATCGGCAGAAGGTTCACCAGCAATGGAAGAGTCAAAAGCCAATCAAAGCCGCTTCCTTCAAGGAAGGCTCCAGCGGTAACCGTTGCCAGTGCCCAAAACATTAAATGCACCAACCCAACGGCAGAAGCGACGAAGTAAAAGTTCGGCTTCCGCTTCGCCAAAAAGATGACGAGCCAAGCCAGCAACAGACCCACCACCAATCCCGCTGCCATCGCTGCAGGGAAAATCATCCCGAATTGCCCATCCTGCGTGACCTGCGGCTCAAAAACCACGAAGTAAAGAAGCGCTTCCAATAGCAGCGAGAGGGTGGCAGAAAGGATGACGGAAAGGGCGGCGAGCCAACGCCAAGGATTTCCGCCTTGCCCTGCCATGACCGTTCATCTCTCACAGCGCCATTTGGCTTGTCAGCGCCCGCAACTTTTCCACGATGGACGGCAAGACCGCAAGGACGCGCTCAAGGTGTTGGCGGGTCGTGAAGCGCCCAAGGGTCAACCGCAATGAACCTAACGCCCATTCGTGGGAAAGCCCCAACGCCAAAAGGACATGGGATGGCTCCAAACTGCCCGAAGTGCATGCCGACCCCGAAGACGCCGCGATGCCGTGCAAGTCCAGTTGCAACAGCAACGCTTCGCCCTCCACGCCGAAGAAACTGAAGTTGGCGTTGTGAGGCAACCGTTGGGTCGGGTGACCGTTCAGGCGGCTGTCTGGAATTTGCGCCAGCACGCCGTTAATCAATTCGTCCCGAAGGGTTTGGAGGCGCGGGATTTCCGTCGGCATTTCGGCGACGGCAATTTCCAATGCTTTTGCCATCCCCACGATGCCTGCGACATTCTCCGTGCCCGACCGTCGGTTTCGTTCCTGTCCGCCACCTGTCAGTTGCGGGACGAGTTTGACGCCCCGTCGCACGAACAACCCGCCGACACCTTTCGGTCCGTAAAACTTGTGTGCCGCAAAACTCAGCAAATCAACGCCCAACGCCTCCACATCAACGGGGATGTGCCCGACGGTTTGGACGGCATCGGTGTGCACCAAAACATCGGGACGCTTCTCCTTCACCGCCCGCACGATGTCGGCGAGGGGCTCTATCGTCCCGATTTCGTTGTTGGCGTGCATGATGCTGACGAGGATGGTTCGGTCGGTGACGGCTTCAGCGACTTGCTCTGGTGCCACCAAGCCGTGCTCATCAACGGGCAAGTAAGTCACTTCAAAGCCCTCGTCCTGCAATGCTCGGCAAGTGTGCAAAACGGCGTGGTGCTCAATGGCGGTCGTGACAATGTGGTTGCCTTTCTGCCGATACGCCGCTGCAACGCCCCGCAGTGCCAAGTTGTCGCTTTCCGTCCCGCCGCTGGTGAAGACGAGTTCGGAAGGTCGGCAATTTAACAGGGCGGCGATTTTCTCCCGCGCTTCGTCCACTGCCTTTCGGGCTTCCCGCCCGAAAGCGTGGATGCTGTTGGGATTGCCGAACTTTTCCGTCAGGTAGGGCATCATCGCTTCCAACACGCGCGGGTCTAAGGGCGTCGTAGCGGCATAGTCAAGGTAGATGGCATCGTCGCGCATGGCGTTTCGCCTCCGTTACGATGCTCGCATCACTTGCCACCAAAAGCGCCATCGCCGCCAAAAGTTTGAAACTTGCTCCGCCACCAGCAAGCCCCGCCGAAAGTGGACGAAAAGCCAAAAGTGCGAAAGGACATCGTTGCCCAAAACGCCGTCCGCCCCGACAGCGGCAGGCAAAGGTAAGCAGAGGACAGGCACATTGACAAGCGAAACCCCGAAGACATGCAGGTTGGGCACGACGACGACAGGCACGCTCACCGTCCCTGAGGCGGTGTTGAGTTGCAAAGTTCGCTCGGCAGTTTGCGGGTCAATGCCTAAGGCAAGGAGCGCCGATGCCCGCAAGCCCGTCATAGAAGCGCCTGTGTCTACCAGCATTTGGAGCACCAACCGCCTGCCATCGGAAGCGAGGGCAGCAATTTGAATGAGCCGTCGCTGCGGGTCAAAGGGGATGGTCGGCACAAACAATCACCACCTCTGCAGGCTTCCCCATCCAGCGAATCATCACAGTGCCGTTGATAACCTGACGGGCTGCCAAACCCGCTTCCTGCCCATCCGCAGTGACGGCGATGAGGCGTCCCGTCAGCGGCTCGTTGGTCTTGGGGTCTAACTGGACGACTTCCACGACGACGAAAACTTCCTGCCCTTCGTAAGGCTTGAGCAATTCGGCGATGGGCAAAACTTCGTTCGTCATTTCTCTCACCCCCGCCTTAGTGTAGCGCCGACCGTCGCAGGCAAAGGGAGGGTGTCTCCAACGGAGTTAGGCGATGGCAAAATGAAGGCGGTGACGGCGATGGAGTGGCGTGTTGGGATCGGCGTGGACGCCCATCGGTTCGCTGACAATCGCCCGCTGAAACTGTGTGGGATCACCATCCCGCACCCGCAAGGGTTGCACGGTCATTCGGATGCCGATGTGGCGCTCCATGCCTTATGCGACGCCTTACTCGGTGCATTGGCGTTGGGCGACATCGGGCAACATTTCCCTGACACCGACCCCCGTTACAAAGACGCCGACAGCGCCCAGTTTGTGAGAGCGGTGATGGCAATGGTGCGGGAACGAGGTTGGCGAGTGAGTAATGTGGACATCACCGTCATCGCCCAAGTGCCCAAACTCTCGCCCTATCGTGAGCCGATGCGCCGACAGGTTGCCGAGTTGCTGGAACTGCCGTTGGACGCTGTAAGTGTCAAGGCGACGACGACGGATGGCATGGGTTTTACGGGACGGAAGGAAGGCATCGCCGCCATCGCCGTCGTCATGTTGGTTCGCTCAGACCGATGATGGAGGGCAGAAGGCATGGGACGCAAAAAGGCAACACTTTCGGAAGCGACTTTGCCCGTCCGCTTTGTCACCCACGATGTGCCGTTGGCGGACGAATTTCAAGAGCACGCCCAAAAAGCCTTGACAAACCTTCAGCGCATCTTCCCCAACACGCAAGACGCCGAAGTGGAAGTCCGAAGGGAGCGGGGGCAATTCGTCGTGGAGGTGACGCTGAAAGTTGCCCGCTACTTGCTGCGGGCACAAGAGCGAGGGCGCTCCATCCGCACCGCCTTTGATTTGGCGTTGGACAAAATTGACCGCCAGTTGCATCGCTACAAGGAGCGCCTCATTGACCGACGCCGCCACGCCCAACCTTTGCCCGTCGCCGTTACCCCGCAGTCCGTTGAACCCTCCACGCCGCCGACGCCACTCCCTATCGCCCGCATCAAACGCTTCCCCGTCAAGCCGATGACCGTTGACGAGGCAGTGATGCAGATGGACTTGCTGGGGCACGACTTCTTCGTCTTCGTCAACGCCGAGACGGGCAAGGTGAATGTTTTGTATCGGCGTCGGGCGGGCGATTTGGGTTTGTTGGAGCCGGGCGAAGATGAGGAGTGAACCGCCATGACTTGGGACGAATTGCGGACGAAAGTGCGGGAGGAATTGGGCGAAGCCTTGTTCACTCGTTCCGACCAAACTTTGGCGTTTATCGTTCGGTCGTGGCAAGCCCTGTATCCTGACCGCTTTGAAAGCCCCTTGCGCCTTTCCGAGACGGACACGACGCCGCCCGACTTCGCCGTCGTCACCCAACAGTTCCTTTGGCAAGTTTTGGACGAAGATGCCGACACCGCCGCCGTGCGTTTGTGGCTGACGCTGGCGGAGTGGTTGACGGGTTGGCAAATTTCAGAACAGCAAGGGTAGGGAAGGGTTGCCGACGAAAAAGGTGACACTCTTCGCCGACAAAGGAAGGTTGGTGAAAGGCGATGGGTGCGTGGCTGTTCTGTTCGCCCCATTGGCAGGCGCTGGAAGACGCTGCCTTTAAGGCATGGCAGGAAAGCGACGGCGGCGCCCTCATTCTTGTGCCGTCAACGATGTTGCGAAACTGGTGGCTATCGCAGTTGGCAGAAAACCTCGGTGGTGCTCATGGTGAGGCTGTCGTCACTTTAGAGCGCTTCGCCGAAAGGCTCGCCCAAAAGGCTTCACAAACTCTCGCTCGGCTCGCTCGTCCCATTGAATTGCGCCTCGCCGCTTGGGATGCTTTCCATGCTTGCGATGTGCCCAGCCAATGGCGGGTTAGCGGCATCGTTGATGCCTTCCTTGACGCCGTTGAAGAACTGGAGTTGCACGGGTTGAAACCCGAAGATGTCGCAGCGGCGCTTCCCGACGACAACAACATCCAACACTTGACCAAACTTTGGCAGCATTGGCGAAAGGTTTTGAACGAGCAAAATTTGTGGACGGTCGGAGATGTGCTCCAAAAGGGAACAAAAGCGGCAGAGCACTTGTGCAATGAATTGCCCTCCGAAATCATCGCCTACGGCTTCACTGCCCTGACCGATTTGAGGTGGCAATTTTTCCAAGCCTTGCAAAACTGTGGCGTCAACTCCGTCAAGTTTTTCGTCCCAATTTCTACTGAGAACGAACCCGCTTACCGATACGCCCAAGATTTCGTCAACTTGCTCAAATCGCACGGGATAAAAGTTTGCCCCATTCAAGTTGACGGGTTGCCCGATGAACTGGACGCCATCGTCCGCAACGCTTTCCGATGGCAGAAAGAGAACGAAACGACAAAGCAAACTGACCGCATCGTTTGCGTTGCGGCGGCAGGTGAGGAGCAGGAAATTGAAACGGCAATTAGCGTGTTGACCCGATGGCGAAGGGAGAAAAAGTTGCAGCACTACAGCGATGTCTTGCTGCTCGTCCGCTCCCTTGACAAATATTTGCCAGCGTTGGAAGCGGTGAGCGCCCGCTATGGCATTGATTTCGCTCTGCTTTCCGAAGGCGGTCAACCCGCTCACGGCTTGCAGCGTCTGTTCAGCGCATTGGCAGAGGTTCGTCAGCGAGGTTTGGACGGTGAACGGTTGTGGCAAATCCTGCCGTCACCATACTTGCAGGTTGACGGCAAACCGCTTTTGCCCCTTGAACTTGAACGCCACAAAGAGACGCTCACCCGCATCCGACAAAACATCATTGAGACGGACGCTGAGGTTTGGGCTCAAAGGTTAACGGACGACGAACGGGAAAGGCAAAAATTACGGGAATTTTTCCAAGCGGTTAGCCAACTACCGACGAAAGCACCTGCCCATCAGCACGCTCAGGCTTGGCGCAACTTGCTTGACAAATTCATCGCTCCCAGCGATGGCGATGAGCGGGAAAGAGAAGCCTTGAGGCGAGTGCGGGAAACGCTCAACAGTTTGATGGCTTGGTCAACGGAGTTGAGTTTGGATGAAGTCGTCGGGTTGCTGCTGGACGCTTGCAGGTTGCCTGAACGAACTTTTGGCGATGCTGTGAAAGTTGCGACCGTCGCTGAGGCTCGTGGGCTTTGGTCGCCCGTCGTCGTGCTCCTCGGTCTCAACGATGACGAATTTCCACAAACGCCGTCGCAATTTGAGTTGCTGACCGACGAACACCGCAAGAAATTGCAAAGCCAGTTGAAGTTGCTGACGCCGTTGAAGTTGCGCTCCCGATTCACCCTTGCCGAACGAATGCTTTTCATGGAAGCCGTAGGGGCAGCGACGGAGCGACTCGTTTTGGCTTACCGCCGCACCGATGCTGAAGGTAAACTGCAGGCTGCTTCAGTGTTTCTGAGCGCCGTTGAAAATGCGTTGGAAGCATCGGGTTGGCGATGGGAACTTGAAGAACGAGACTTGGGCGATGTCGTTCCGAGGGACTTGCCCGAAGCCGTTGACAGTCGCGATGCGGAAAAATTTGCCGTCTTCGTCGCCTTCACGGGAGTTGAACCCTCGGATGAAGTGAAGGCTTGGGCGGCAAAGGCTTTGCAGGATGAAGAGTTCCGCAACCGTCTGAGGACGGAATGGTGGCGTTGGGACAAACCGCAACAGGGATGTTGGGACGGAAAAATTCCGTCCCTATCAAGCCAAATTGTCTCCCAGTTGCAAACGAGCGGTTTGCGGGTCACGGCGTTGGAAGACTACGGTGATTGCCCATACAAGTTTTTCGCCCGCCACATCCTGAACTTGCGGCGACCGCAGGACATCACTTACACCGTTGACCACCGAACCATCGGCAGTTTGTGGCACGAAATCATGGCGAAGTTTTTACAAGAGTGGCAACAAAAAGGCGCACTGCCCGACAAGCAAAGGTTGCAAGAGATCGCCGACTGCGTGGTCGCTCAACAGTTGGCGAACTATCCCAGCATGGTTCGGGAATTGATGCGAAATCAAGTTCTGGCTGCCGTTGAGAAAGTTTGGCAGGCTGAAGCCAACGAGAAAGCGCAAGGTTGGCGTCCCATCGGTGCGGAAGTTGCTCAGCAAATTGAAGCAGGAAAATTGGGCGATCTCCCTGATTCCCTCAAGCGCATAACCATCAACCTGAAGATTGACAGAGTTGACGAAAACGCAAAGGGACAACTTCGGGTCGCCGATTACAAAACAGGCAGCGCTCCCGCCTTCAAGGAGATTGAAAACGGGGTCGCTTTGCAACTTCCTTTTTACGCACTGGCTTTGGGTGACAAGGTCGTGGCAGCGATGTTTTTGCATCTGCTGAAGTTTACTAGCAAAGGCTACAGCGTCGGTTGTCAACTGGTCACGGATGTGCGAAACAAGAGGAACCAAAGGCAGTTAAGCGAGATGCAACAAAAAGCCGTCGCTTGGGTGCAGCAATTTTTGAAGGGCATAGCGGATGCCGATTTCACTGTCTTGCCTTTTTCCACCGACGACAGTTGCCGCCGTTGCGAGTTCAAAGCCTTGTGTCGGCAAAGCAAGTTGAGGTTAAACGAACGAAGGCATCAACTCAGCGTCAGAGAAAGTTCCGATTGAGCAAAGCGAAAGGAGTGATGGCGATGGTTGCTCCTTGGCTTTGCGATGAAAGCGGAAATCCTTTGGACGAATGGCAAAGAGCGTTGGCGACCTCGGACGACGCCCACATTATCGTCAACGCAGGTCCAGGCTCGGGCAAAACGAGGGTTTTGGTCGCCCACTACTTACACCTTTTGATGACCCGAACCGATTGGGATGTCAACGCTGTCGTCGCCATCACTTTCACCGAGAAAGCGGCAGCGGAGATGAAAGACCGAGTGAGCAAAGTTTTGCAACGCATCGTCCGCGAGTGGCATGTGGAAACCGAGCGCAAACGGGCGCATCAACTTTTGGACAGTTTGCCCGAAGCGCCCATCGGGACGATCCACAGTTTCTGCGCAAGGTTGCTCCGCCAATTTGCCGTTGAGGCGAACCTTGACCCGTCCTTTCAGGTTCTGGACGATTTGCAGGCATCCATTTTGCGCCGACAAGTTTGCCAGCGCTGGCTTTGGACAAGCATCACTCAACCGCCTTCCGACGAAATCAAAGAAAACGCCGATGCTGTCGTTGCCTACTGGGGCTTTGACCGAGCCGTTGGCATCTTGACCGAATTGCTGAAGTTGCGACCGCTCATTGAATATCGCCGAAGCATTTGCAAACCGATGTTCTGTCAAGCCGTCTCATTGCTGGAAAGCGAAAAGGCGTTGGAGCGATGCTACAACGAAGTCGTCAAGGCTTACGAGGAGGCGAAGCGGGAAATCAACGGCTTGGACTTTGACGACTTGCTCTTGCGGACATGGTGGCTTTTGTGGGGCAATCCCGAAGTGCTCAGGCAAGTCAGAAGGCAGCACTTCCGAATTTTGGTGGACGAACTCCAAGACACCGACCGAGTGCAAGTGGAAATCTTGTCGTTGCTTTGCGGATGGGATGAAAGGGAAAGTCCCGTGAAGTTTTTCGGTGTGGGCGACAGCCAACAGTCCATCTACGCTTTTCGCAACGCCGATGTCGGCGTCTTCAATGAACTTTGGGAACGGGCAAGATGCACTCACGGTTGGCGTGCCGAGAAGTTGAGCGTCAACTACCGAAGCCTCAAACCTTTGGTGGATTTGACCAACCACGCTTTTGAGCGGATTTTCGTCGTCAGCGAAAGGGGCGATGCGTCCGTCCAACGCATCCGAACCCGATTTCAGCGGATGGACGCACACCGAAAGGAAACGCCCGACGAACCTTGCATTGAGTTTGCCTTCTTTCAACTCCCCGATACAAAAAGCAAGTGGCAGCGGTTGCGAGCGGAAGCGGAATGGATTGCCCAACGCATCGTTGATTTGAACCGCAACGGAAAAATTTGTTACCGAAACATCGCCATCTTATTGCGCGAGTTGGTCAACGCAGGCGTTTACGAAGATGCCTTGCGCCGCTACGGCATCCCTTACCACATCATCGCTGGCTACGGCTTCTTTGAGGCGATGGAAGCGAGGGACTTGCTGACCTTTTTGCAAGTGATCGCCGAACCCGACGACGAAGTCGCTTGGTTTGCATGGCTGCGGTCGCCGATGGTTGGTGTTTCCGACGAAACGCTCTTTTGGCTGCGGCAAGGCGATTTAAAGCAACTACCTGAGGAAGAGCGAACGAAAGTTGAGCGGGCAAAAAAGTTGCGGGATGAAGCGGCTCGGAAGGTTGACAAAGTGAGCGTGCGGGAGTTGCTTGAGTGGATTTTGCGAGAGACGCGATATGATGTCCTCGTTGCGGCGTTGCCGCAGGGGCGACAGCGGTTGGCGAACATCCGAAAGTTTTTGCGGATGGCGCAGGAAATTAGCGATGGCTTGAAATTGACGGTGCGGGGTCTGGTTCGCTATGCGAGGCAGTTGGTGGAAGGAGCGGAACGAATTGGTGAACCACCTTTGGCGGGTGCTTCCACTGACGCCGTCCAACTCATGACCATCCATGCCGCAAAGGGTCTGGAATTTCCCGTCGTCATCGTCCCGATGCTTGGGGAAGTTGACGCTCCAAAAAGTAGCCGAGCGACGGTCATCGCCGACCCTGAACACGGCATCGCTGTCCGAAGATACAACGAAGCGGGCGAAAGCCTTAGCATTAATGACAAGGAGATGGCTAATTACAAAGCTGTTGACGATTTCCGCAAACTCCGCGAGCGCGCCGAATTGGAGCGGTTGCTTTTTGTCGCATGGACAAGGGCGAAAGACCGATTGATTTTGGTCGGGGCGATGGGCGACGAAAAAGGGAAGGGCAGCAAAAACGAGGGTTGGCGAAATTGGCTGCAACTTGTCGTTGACACTTTGCAAGTTCCTGTCAGGTCGGAGCAATCGGAGTTTGCGATCGCCGATGGCGTGAAAGTGCGCCTTTGGGCTACGAAGGCGGAAGGTAAAGAAGTGCCGACGGAGCGTCCAATCCCGTTGGGCGTCCGCTGGCTTGAAGGTTGCGAACCTGTCCCTGATTTGCCATATAACTCGCTTGATTTGCCGCTGGCTCAACTGCCTGTCATTCGCTTGAGCGTCACCGATTTATTGCCGCTGATGGCAGCCAACGAAAAAGGTGGCGGTGAAGAGCAAGCGGCTCTTGAGTTGGGTTCGGTCGTCCACGCCCTGTTGCGTTACGGCATCGTTGAGCCTGACGAGCGACAACTTCTCTGGGTCGCTCAAACTGTCGGCGCTGACACTGAAAAGGTGCTTCAGCGAACTGAAGAGTTGAAATCCTTCGTCAAGCGGGCAAAAAGTTCGCAAGCGTTTCAGCAAGCGCAAAGGGCGCAAAGACGCTGGCACGAGTTGGAGTTTCGCTTCCGCCTTAACGGTTCGCCAGTCATTGAATTGGTCGGGCGATGGGACTTGTTGGCGGAGTTGCCCGACCGATGGCTCGTCGTGGACTTCAAGACCGATGCCGTCCGCTCGCTGCAGGAAGCGCAAAGGCGCTTTGAAGAGGGCTATGTGTGGCAGGCGCTTGCCTACGCTTTTGCCGCCCACCGTGTTTTCGGCGCATCGTCAGTGGAAGTTGCCTTCCTGTTTGTGGCGTTAGACGAACCCAATGCGGTGCGCTGTGTTTTCAACGAAGCGGACTGGGCGGAATTGGAGACGCGTTTGCGCCAGCGCGCCCTTGAAGTCGCCACCCCAATTACGGCGGCAGCGAATAGCGAAGGGCGAAGTGTTGGAGTGGCTATTAGCCACGACTTGAAAGGTCGCGCCTGATAGGCGCTCCAACATGTTGGAGTGACTATCAGCCACGACAGAGAACGGCAGCGAGTAGCGAATGGCGAATAGCCAGTAGCGAACGGCGAATCTAACCATTCGCTACTCGCCACTCACTGCCGTTCAGGTGCGATGACGAGGCGGCGTTGCGGTAACTGAACTTGTCGCTCGCCTAATGTGGCAACTTGCCCGATGACTTGCGCCCGCTCGCCCGCTTCCCGCAGGATTTGAAGGGCTTTGTCGGCGTGCTCGGAAGCGACGACGACGCAAAAGCCAATGCCCATATTGAAGGTCGTGAACATCTCCGCGTCGGCGATGTCGCCCAACCGCTGCAGCAGCGAAAAAATCGGGGGCGGTTCGGGCATAGCGTCCAAGACGAAAGTGCAAGGCGTTTGAACCCGCAGAAGGTTTCGCACCCCGCCCCCCGTGATGTGCACCAACGCTTTGACGGGCATCCGCTGCAACAGCGTCAAGATGGGGCGGACATAAATGCGGGTCGGTTTGAGCAACTCATCGCCGACGGTCGTTCCCAGTTCGTCCACAAAAGTCGTTGGCGCAAGGTGGGCATGGTCAAAGAGCACCCGACGCGCCAAAGTCAAGCCGTTGCTGTGGATGCCGTTGCTCGCCAACCCGATGACGACATCGCCGACTCGCAAATCTGCCCCGACGATGAGGCGTTGCGGGTGGACGAAGCCGATGCAAGTGCCCACCAAGTCAAACCCCTTGCCTTCGGCGACGCCGCGAACCATTTCCCGCACTTGGGCGAACTCACCGCCGACAATCGCTACACCCGCTTGTTTTGCTCCCTCCGCTAATCCCGTCGCAATTTGCCCGACGACTTCAGGGTTGACCTGCTCAACGGCGAGGTAGTCCACGAAAATGGCGGGCGTCGCCCCGACGCACAAAACATCGTTGGCGTTCATCGCCACGCAATCAATGCCAACCGTCTCGTAGCGATCCAACAACTGGGCGATGAGCAACTTCGTCCCGACGCCATCCGTCGCCACTGCCAGCGCCAACTCATCGCTGACTTGCACGACGGCAGCGAAATAGCCGATGCCCAAAAGCACTTTGCCCATCGGCAAAAAAACTTCCGTCGGGCGCAGGATGTCCGTCAGCCGTTTCAGCGCCACTAATTCCGTTTGCGTGTCCACACCTGCCGCTTGATAAGTCCAGCCGTTGCCCATCTCCGTTCCGCTCCTTCCTGAACGGCGGCGAATCGTGAGTGGCGAGTAGCGAATGGTTAGATTCGCCACTCGCTGCCTTTGCTGCCCCAAAATTGTTGCGGCGTTTGGCGGCGCATGGAGGGACGCTGAGATGGTCAGCGTGGAAATCCTTGCCATCGGCAACGAGTTGCTCATCGGCGATGTGTTGGACACCAACACCCATTGGCTTTGTCGGCGGTTGACGACGATGGGCGCTTTCGTTCGGCGCGCCGTGATGGTCCGCGACGACGAAGACGCCATCGCCGCCGAGGTGCAAGGCGCTTTGGGACGGGGCACTCAATTGCTCATCACTTCAGGCGGTTTGGGTCCGACGGATGATGACCGAACTTTGTCGGCGATTGCGAAAGCGCTCCGTCGCCCGTTGGAATTGAACGAACAAGCGTTGGCGATGGTGGCGCAACGCTACCGCGAGTTGCACGAGCAAGGGTTCGTGGACACGCCCGAAGTCACCCCATCCCGCCGCAAGATGGCGATGCTGCCCGAAGGTGCGACGCCGCTGTTCAATCCCGTCGGCACAGCGCCGGGCGTTTGGCTGACGGAAGGGGAAAGCGCCATCGTTTGCCTGCCCGGCGTGCCAGCGGAACTGAAGGGCATCTTTGAGCACTCGTTGCCGCCTTACTTGGAGCGAATTTTGGGCAAGGGTGCTTATGCCGAGCAAACTTTTGAGGTCACTTGCCGTGACGAATCGGTTTTGGCGCCGCTGCTCAAAAGCGTTGCCGACCGCCATCCCGAAGTTTACTTGAAGTCCAAAGCCCGTGTCTTTGGGACGGAAGTGCGCATCAACTTGCTGGTGGCGACGACGGCAGCGGACAAGGCGACGGCGGAAGCCCGATTGCGCGCCATCGTGGACGATTTGATTGTGGCGCTGGAACCGCACGGCATCGTTTTAATCCCGCAGCCAAGCGAAAAGGAGCGATAGCCAAATGCCTCAAACTGTGCGCCAGACCCTTCAGGCATTGCAAGTCGGCGCCAACATGGTGCCCATCCGCATCGGCATAGACGGTTTGCTCGTGCCCGATTTGCCCGCCTTGACGCGTCGTGTCATCGGTCAGTTTCTCTTCGCCCTGCATCACTTTGACCGCTTCAACGAGTATCTGCTCTACACGCCGCAAGGCGGGACGGCGAACATGGCGATAGATTGCGAGTTGCCCCACTGGAAAGTCGTGGCGACGAAAGTGCCCCATCGCCCCGCTTTCCTTCGGCGGTTGGTGCATCAATCGGCGTTCCGCTTCGTCGCCGACCGCGATGGGTTAGACCTTGTTCACGCCCTGACACCCATCTCGCCCTTCGCCGCCACCAATGCGTCGCTGGACGAAGCGCCGCCCGTCATCGTGACTGTGTGGGACGAACCTGCGCCGAGCCGTTGGCTGGACGCCTCCTTTTGTCAAGCCCGCCGCATCGCCGTCGCTTCTCGTTGGCTGGCGCAACAAATGCGGGAGCGTTACGGTGTGCTTTCGGAAAAAGTGCGGGTGATGCCCATCGGCGTTGACCCGCTGTTCGTCGCCGAAGCGCCTGCGACTTTTGAGCCGATGAAAGTGCTCGTTTGGGGCGAAGCGCCTGAGTGGGTTCGGGAAGCGCTCAAGCAACTGGGTGCTGACTGGCAAATGTTGCCATCGGATGCGTCACCGACCGAAGCGAAAGAAGCCTTGTCCAACGCCAGCATCGTGATTGTCACCCAAAGCGACGCTCGCGGGAGTCAAGGGCTCCATGCGTTGGCGATGAAACGCTTCGTCGTCGCCATCCCGCACCCGCCGTTGAAGGAAGTTTTGAACGAGGCGGCGATTTGGCTGGACGAAGAGACGCCGACGACACTGAAGCGAGCGATGGAGCGGTTGCGCGATGAAGCGCCGCTGCGAAGGCGGTTGCTTTCGCGCGCCGAGGAACTCGTTGCCCGTCGTCAATGGACGCAGGCGGTCAAGGCATGGGTCGGCTTGTATCGCCGCACCTTTGAGGAAGCCGTCGCCGAATTTGTCGGCTGGGAACTCCCGACGCAAACTTGAAGTAGAAAGTCGTCGGTGGCGAAGTTAGTCCGAAAAAGCAAGGCAGGTGAGCGAACATGGTGACCTTCCCCATCGTTCGGATGCGCCGATTGCGCCGAACGGAAACCCTGCGCCGAATGGTGCGCGAGACGACTTTGAGCGTCCACGACTTCATCTACCCGATGTTCGTCGTGCCCGGCGAAAAGCAGCGGCAGGAAGTGGCGTCCATGCCCGGCGTCTTTCGCGTCAGTGTGGACGAGTTGGTGCGGGACGCCGAAGAGGTCGCCAAGTTGGGCATCCCCGCCGTCTTGCTCTTTGGCATCCCCGAACGCAAGGACGAATGGGGCAGCGAAGCCTACGACGAAAACGGCATCATTCAACGCGCCGTCCGAGCCCTTAAGCGCGCCGTGCCAGACCTTGTTGTCATCACCGATGTTTGCCTTTGCGAATACACTTCGCATGGGCACTGCGGCATCGTGCGAGAGACGCCGGGCGGGTTTGAGGTGGACAACGATGCGACTTTAGAGTTGCTGGCGAAGACGGCGGTTTCCCAAGCGGCAGCAGGTGCCGACATCGTGGCGCCGTCCGACATGATGGACGGGCGCATCAAAGTTATCCGCGAGGCGTTGGACGAAAACGGTTTCGCCCATGTGCCCATCCTCAGTTACGCCGCCAAGATGGCGTCAGCGTTTTACGGTCCCTTCCGCGAGGCGGCTGAAAGCGCCCCCAAGTTCGGCGACCGACGCAGTTACCAGATGGACTTCGCTAACAAGCGAGAAGCCCTGCGGGAAATCGCGCTGGACTTGGAAGAGGGCGCCGACATCGTGATGGTCAAGCCTGCCCTCGCTTACTTGGACATCATCGCCGCTGCTCGCGAGCGTTTTGAAGTGCCCATCGCTGCCTACAATGTCAGCGGCGAATATGCGATGGTGAAGGCGGCGGCACAAATGGGTTGGCTGGACGAAGACCGCATCGTCTGGGAAATCCTGACCGCCATCAAGCGGGCGGGTGCCGACCTGATTATCACCTACTTCGCCAAAGAGGTCGCCCAACGGCTTAGG